>JAESGE010000029.1_pt1 | contig 288549 bp, 270 predicted proteins | sample 9269601 | NCBI WGS metagenome assembly JAESGE01 (sample SAMN14515569, study PRJNA621662) | algae metagenome | isolation source: Tolypothrix brevis GSE-NOS-MK-07-07A and co-occurring heterotrophs from wet... | place: USA: Grand Staircase Escalante National Monument, Utah | collected 2006-04-16
CACGCCCGATGGCCGTTGGGATCGAGGCTGGCTCAAACCATCCGAGGTCTTAACCATCCACCGTCCCGCCACCGGAGGGAGACCGTTGCATCCGGCCCGGAGGGTCTGGCCAGCGACAGCCGCGCCCCCCGGCGCCGGTTCCGCTTCGCCGGGCTCGCAAGACCCGGTGTATCCGAAAGCGGAACGGGGAGAGTATGGCACGGCTGAAATCAAGGGGGATGAACTGGGGGCAGTTTTGTTGAAAACGCTCGGGAGTTTGCAAAAGTCATCCCCCTGAGAGTGGGTTTTCGGGGGCGTGCGGCGGGGTGTGGCCACCGAAGGTGTCGCGCAAGCGAGGCGATGGACGCCAGCCCACGCCCGGCCTATGCTGCCGGTGCGGTCGATCGCCTGCGGCATTCGCCCGGCTGCGGCACGTCCGCGGTGGCCGTTCGGCGGAACAGTTCGCCGCGCCAGGCATTGATCCCATTCGATGATGCATCAAAGACGGCATCCACAGCCAATACTCACCCGCAACGAAGGAGAAGACGAATGGCCATTCAGAAATATGGTTCGGCCCATTGGGCCGGCGGCCTGAAGGACGGACGCGGCAAGGTTTCCACCGAAAGCGGCGCGCTGAAGGACCAGCCCTATGGTTTCAAGACCCGATTCGAGGGTGTCGCCGGTAGCAATCCGGAAGAGCTGATCGGGGCGGCCCATGCCGCCTGCTTCACCATGGCGCTGTCGCTGCAGCTCGAGCAGGAAGGCCTGAAGGCCGACAGCCTCGAGACCAAGGCGATCGTCTCGCTCGACAAGGTCGGCGACGGCTTCGAGATCACCGCCATCGAACTGAACCTCGCCGGCTCGGTTCCGGGCACTGACGCTGCGACGTTCAAGTCGATCGCCGAAAAGGCCAAGGTCGGCTGCCCGGTTTCGAAGGCGCTGAAGGCGGTGCCGATCAGCCTGAATGTGACATTCGGCTGAGCGCCGACTGCCGGCGCTTTTCGGCATAATGGATGAACGCGGCGTCCGCCCATTCGGGTCGGACGCCGTTTGTCGTCAGAACGTCACCTTGACGGAGGCGGCGCTGCGGGTTGACAGGCCATGATAGACGGCCTCGATATTGTTGCCGTCCGGATCGAGCAGAAAAGCGGCATAGTAGCCCGGATGATAGGGGCGCTCTCCGGGCGGGCCATTGTCCCGTCCACCGGCCAGAAGTCCTGCCGCGTGCGCGGCATCGACCATGGCGGCATCGGCGGCCTGAAAGGCGAGGTGAAGGCGGCCGGTCAGCTTGCCGAGCGCCGCCTCGCTGTCGGCGGTCGAGACGAACAGCTCGTCGGCCCAGAAATAATCCGCCGTCTCGCCGCCGATTGGCACGCCCAGCACGTCAAAGATCGCTCCGTAAAACCGCCGGCTGGCCGGCAGGTCGCGCACCACCAGCTGGATATGATCGATCAACCGGCCGCGATGCAATTCCTGCGTTTCCATGGTTTCCTCCTCCTGACGCCTGCTCCTGGCGCCTGCAAGAATCTAGGCGCGCATTGCGGGGCTTCAATGGGTAGGGGCGCGTCTGTGCCGGACGGCAGGCATTGTCGTTGGCAAGGGACGCGACTCCTCTCACCACAGTTCGTAGTACAGGTCCCGCCAGTCCGGATTGATGCTCTCGATCAATGTGATCTTCCATTTACGGTACCATCGCTTCAGGGATTTCTCCCGTTGGATGGCGGTGGCGATGCGTTGATGTTCTTCATACCAGACGAGCTGCTTGCAGCCATATTTCGTCGCAAATCCGGGCGTCAGGCCTTCCCGGTGCTCGTAGATGCGCCGCTCCAGATCGGAGGTGACGCCGATATAGAGCGTGCCGTTCTTGTGGTTGGTAACGATGTAGACGTAGCCGGCCATCGTCAAATGTTCGACGTCGCGGGCAGGGTCGTCAATCCTGGGTTTTTAGGGGGATTGCGTGTGGATCCTCGCCTCAAGGGCGAGGATGACGGGAGTGTTGGGAAATGCGGGTGGCAGACGAGAGGTCGAGGTTGCGTGGCGGCGGTGATGTCACCGCGCGAATGTTGGCTTGGTGAGGGTGGTGCCACGGTCAATCAGTCATCCTCGCCCTTGAGGCGAGGATCCATGCGCAAAGTGGACGGGTTTTGGCAGGGTCGTACGGATGACGGGACTGTGTGCGATTTCCAAGTGGGACGTAACGCCTGAGGGGCTGCTTGCGACTGGATCCTCGCCTCAAGGGCGAGGATGACTGGAGTGTGGGGAGATGCGGGTGGCAGACGAGATGTCGAAGATTTAAATGCTGGACCGTCAGGCAACACCCTTGGCGAGCGCCGTGGCCGTGCGTTCCGGATCGACCGCGATCACCTTGAGATAGGCGCGCGTCGCTGCGTCCGGCTCCGAGCGCCCTTGCTCCCAGTCGCGTAGCGTCCCAAGCGGGATGCGGTAGCGGGCGGCAAACTCTTCCTGGGGCAGGCGCAGCGCCCGGCGGATGACCATGACCTGCGGCATGCGGGATGCGGCGCGCAACTGTTCCGTGGTCAGCGGCGGATTATCGGGATCGGCAAGCGCATTGGCTTCCGCTTCCTCGTCGGTCATGGCGTTGAGATAGGCCCAATCGGTTTTTTGATTCTCAGTGGTTAGCATGGAACTTTTGGCATGAATGAATCCACTCCCGCGGAAACCAGTCATTATCGTTCGAAAACTAAGCAATCCTGGGCAGGTCTGTTACTTGAACATTGTCGGCAGCAGCCATTTTTAGCGCGTCCTCATAGGCTAAGCGCTGCCGTTCTTCGAATAGTGTGCTGCCCATAGTTGAAGTTACTTCTTGGATCACATCAACCATCTCGATGAAGTCCGGGCAGTCTTTACCAAATTTTTTTGTTAAATGACGCAAGTAAAAATTCTTGAATCCTTTGAGCTTGAATCCGATAATTGTACGGTTTTCCAGAGACAGAACCATAGTAAGCATCGGATCGATGCGTCTATATATACTGGGAACTGCCTCCCGGAGGTACTCAAGGCTATCGGCCTCTTCATAATACACTGCAGTCGGTGAGTACTCCTTTGCTGTAAGCAGGTCGTACTTCATGTTCGGTCCATTCTTTTACCACATTTGCTTTCGATATCGCGTTTGCCACTCAATCGGTAAACCAGCAACTGGATCGGCCTCAACGAGTTCCCAATGCGTGATGACCCCTCGTGACAACATTTTGTCACCAGATCGGATTGGACGCCTGAAGGGTTGGTCAAACCTAACGCAGGTCACGCACACAATGTCCTCCGGTATAGCCACCGGTGCAATTATGCAGGACATGCTTGGCGCGTACTTAAACGTCGTCCTAGGACGAGTGACATACGCATAGGTATCAAATCCCGTGTCATCGTTCCCGACTGGTCGTTTGATACCACGAAAACACGCGACCGCGCTACTGAATGATTGAGACTCAGATAATGAGTTCTTCCATTTTATTCGCGCGCTATTAACGGGTGGGATTTCTCCCATAACAAGCGCCCACAGATCTAAGAGCGGCTGCCTATTGCCGACATCAAGAGCTTTACGTACGCCCTCGGTAGATATGCGAAAGCCAGACTGCGCTTGATTTGACTCGGGGGAAAGACCGAGGATCGTCTGTGGTATGTCGAGCCAAGCGGAGGGCTGTTGCCCTCCGCCATTGATGATTGTGAGATGGGGTGAGCTGATGATGCTTTTCATCTCCTCTGGCCTTCACTCCTCAGCTGCAACCACTCGTGCTTCCGCAAGTATCACACTTCTCGCACGTCCCATTCCTCACCATCGTGAAGTTCTGGCATTCCGAGCACATGTTGCCGGTATAGCCTTGCGCGATCGAGCGGATGCGGCGGGCGGCTTCGAGTTTCTTGGCGTCGGCCTTGGCGGCTTCGGCTTCGTCGGCAGCAGTATCCGAGAACAGGCCTTCTTCGGCGATCTCTTCGGCCAGTTCGACGGCGCGTTCCTCGTAGTCGCGCTTGAACGAGACCACTTCCGAGGTGGCGATCGCGGTCGTCACTTCCAGCTTGCGGGCAGCACTGCCGGAAAAGGCGGTGACGGACGAGACCGAGGCCTTGGCGGGCATTGCGGTGGCTGCCCCCTTCGGTTCGGCCGACATCGGCTGGTTGGAGACGAGCGTCGGCTTGTAACCGCGGGTCAGGCCCTTGGAAACGACGTCGGCCTTGCCTTCCTTGACGCCGCGGCCAAGCGCCGTGGTCGAGAAGTCGGACGTGTCGACATGGGCGAGATCGCTGCGGCCGATATAGGAGATCGCCAGCTCGCGGAAGACGTAGTCGAGGATCGAGGTGGCGTTCTTGATCGCGTCGTTGCCGGTGACCATGCCGGCCGGCTCGAACTTGGTGAAGGTGAACGCGTCGACATATTCCTCGAGCGGCACGCCATATTGCAGGCCGAGCGACACCGAGATGGCGAAGTTGTTGATGAAGGCGCGCAGGGCCGAGCCTTCCTTGTTCATGTCAAGGAAGATTTCGCCGAGACGGCCGTCGTCATATTCGCCGGTGCGCAGGAAGATGGTGTGACCGCCGATCTTCGCTTTCTGGGTATAACCCTTGCGGCGGGCCGGCAGCTTTTCCTGCTCGCGCACGACACGCTCGACGATGCGCTCGACGATGCGTTCCGTGATCGTGACCGCCTGGGCGGCCTGCGGCTGGGCCAGAAATTCCTCGACGCCGTCCTCGTCATCCTCGTCCTCGATCAGCGAGGCGTTGAGCGGCTGGGAGAGCTTCGAGCCGTCGCGGTAGAGCGCATTGGCCTTCAGTGCCAGCTTCCAGGACAGCATGTAGGCGGCGCCGCAATCTTCGACGGTCGCTTCGTTCGGCATGTTGATCGTCTTGGAGATCGCCCCCGAGATGAACGGCTGGGCCGCCGCCATCATGCGGATGTGGCTTTCTACCGAGAGATAACGCTTGCCGATCTTGCCGCAAGGATTGGCGCAATCGAAGACGGCCAGGTGTTCGGCCTTCAGGAAAGGCGCGCCTTCGAGCGTCATTGCACCGCAGACGTGAATGTTGGCGGCCTCGATGTCCTTCTTGGCAAAGCCCATGTGCTCAAGCAGGTTGAAGCTCATGTCGGCGAGCTGCTCGTCGGAGACCTTGAGCGTGTCCTTCAGGAAGTCGACGCCGAGCGTCCACTGGTTGAAGACGAACTTGATGTCGAAGGCGGCCTTCAGCGCGCCATTGACGATCTCGATCTTCTCGTCGGTGAAGCCTTTGGCCTTGAGCGAGCCGGGATTGACGCCCGGTGCCTGGTTCAGGTTGCCATGGCCGACGGCATAGGCGTCGATCTCGGCGATCTGGCTTTCAGAGTAACCGAGGGTGCGCAGCGCTTCCGGAACGGCGGCGTTGATGATCTTGAAGTAACCGCCACCGGCGAGTTTCTTGAACTTGACCAGCGCGAAGTCGGGCTCGATGCCGGTTGTGTCGCAGTCCATGACGAGACCGATCGTGCCGGTCGGGGCAATCACCGAGACCTGGGCATTGCGGTAGCCGTGCTGTTCGCCGAGTTCGAGCGCCTTGTCCCAGGCAGCCGTGGCATGGGCGATCAGGGCCGGATCGGTGCATTCGGCGTGGACGAGCGGAACCGGATCGACCGACAGGCCTTCATAGCCGTCCGACAGGCCGTAAGCTGCGCGGCGATGGTTGCGGATGACGCGCAGCATGTTCTCGCGGTTCGGCTTGTAGCCCGGGAAGGGGCCGAGTTCCGAGGCGATTTCGGCAGACGTCGCATAGGAGACGCCGGTCATGATCGCGGTCAAGGCACCGCAGAGGGCGCGGCCTTCGTCGCTGTCGTAAGGAATGCCGGACGACATCAGGAAGCCGCCGATATTGGCATAGCCGAGGCCGAGCGTGCGGTATTCGTAGGAGCGTTCGGCAATCTGGCGCGACGGGAACTGCGCCATCATCACCGAGACTTCGAGCACGACGGTCCACAGACGCACGGCATGTTCGTAATCGCCGATGTCGATCGTCTTGGTCTTGGCATCCTTGAACTGCAAGAGGTTCAGCGAGGCGAGGTTGCAGGCCGTGTCGTCGAGGAACATGTATTCCGAGCACGGGTTCGACGCGCGGATCGGGCCGGCCGCCGGGCAGGTGTGCCAGTCGTTCATCGTCGTGTTGAAATGCAGGCCAGGATCGGCCGATGCCCAGGCGGCATAGGAAATCTTCTCCCAGAGGTCGCGGGCCTTCAGCGTCTTCATCACCTTGCCGTCCTTGCGGGCGGTGAGGTTCCAGTCGCCGTCGGTTTCAACGGAACGCAGGAAGTCGTCCTTCAGCGAAACCGAGTTGTTGGAATTCTGGCCCGACACGGTGAGATAGGCTTCCGAATCCCAGTCGGTGTCATAGGTCTTGAATTCCATGTCCTTGTAGCCCTGTTGGGCGAACTGGATGACACGCTTGACGTAGTTTTCCGGAACCTGGTCCTTCTTAGCGGCCTTGATTTCGCGCTTCAGGGCCGGGTTCTTGTTCGGGTCGAAGCAGTCGCCCCGCGTCGCTTCAGAGCCAGCTTCGCAATTGACGCAGGCCTTCATGATCGCCTTGAGGTGGCGGGCGACGATCTTCGAGCCGGTGACGAGAGCCGCCACCTTCTGCTCTTCCTTGACCTTCCAGTCGATGTAGTTCTCGATATCCGGATGGTCGATGTCGACAACGACCATCTTCGCCGCACGGCGCGTCGTGCCGCCCGACTTGATCGCGCCGGCAGCGCGGTCGCCGATCTTCAGGAAGGACATCAGGCCGGACGAGCGACCGCCGCCGGACAGCTTTTCGCCTTCGCCGCGCAGATAGGAGAAGTTGGAACCGGTGCCGGAGCCATACTTGAAGAGACGGGCTTCGCGGACCCAGAGGTCCATGATGCCGCCTTCATTGACCAGATCGTCCTCGACGGACTGGATGAAGCAGGCATGCGGCTGCGGATGTTCATAGGACGACTTCGACTTGACCAGCTTGCCGGTGAAGGGGTCGACATAGAAATGGCCCTGGCCGGGGCCGTCGATGCCATAGGCCCAATGCAGGCCGGTGTTGAACCACTGTGGGCTATTCGGTGCGACGCGCTGGGTGGCGAGCATATAGGCAAGCTCGTCCTTGAAGGTCAGCGCATCCTCTTCCGAGGTGAAATATTTGCCCTTCCAGCCCCAATAGGCCCAGGTGCCGGCCAGGCGATCGAAGACCTGGCGGGCATCGGTTTCCGAGCCGTAGCGCTCGTCTTCGGGAAGCGCTGCCAGCGCCTTGTCGTCGGCGACCGAGCGCCAGAGGAAGGAGGGAACGTCGTTTTCCTCGACCTTTTTCAGGAACTTCGGCACGCCGGCCTTGCGGAAATACTTCTGCGCAAGGATGTCGGCAGCCACCTGGCTGAACTGGTTCGGAACGTCGATGTCGGCAAGACGAAATACGATTGAGCCGTCGGGATTCTTGATTTCGCTGATGGCCTTGCGAAACGCAATCTCGGCATAAGGAGATTGGCCCGGTTTGGTAAAGCGGCGTTCAATGCGCATCTGCCTGTGTCCCTCGATCTAGTGCGCCGTTTGGCGCGAAAAAGCCCGGCCGGCCTCGCGTCCAAAAGCGCGCAGCCGGTTGTGTGTTCATCTCGTCAGGTGAGTCATCCGGAGATGGTCAGCTCTGTATATAGTGTTGATGGTGGCTGCAAACACTAAATATAGTATTAACAGTTTCTTTCCGCCAGTCCTAATCCCCTGTTACGCGGAGAAAAATCGCACAAATTTCCTGTCGGGGAGGACGTCGTTAAAACGTCATTCCACCGTGCCGAAAACGCGTGACAATGTTTGGTGAAACCCGGCCTCGTTATGCCCGGTTCGTCGCCGCCGCAACGGGGCCATTAACATCGAGAGCACTGATTCCGTCAAGGGGTGGGCTGTGAACGAAATATTAACGCTAGATATTGTGTCGGCGGGTGTGGATAACGGGGGAAATATCGAAGTCACGGGAATAACACGGCTTTCTGGACGGGAGGAATCGGCGCGATCCCATGGCCTGCCGTGTCAAGGCGCTCACGCTATATTTTTTAAGTGTCATTTTGGGGCTGTGGACGATGGCTGCCGCCAGCGCGCGCCCGGGCCGGCAATGTCCCGGATTCGCCCCAGATGTTGTGATCCGGCAACGTTCGAGATCACGCGGCGGTATGTGCATTGCAACAAGATTCCCACAGTTTTCTGGCAATCAACCAAATTGAAAGATCTCAATCATACAAATTGCGGCATGTGAGTGTGGAATGACGTCCATGCGTTGGCCTTTGTGTGGCCGCTCTCCAGGATGGAGGGTTTGGAACGGAGTCGTCTCACTATGAATATTAGCAATCTTTCCATTCTGAAAAAGGTGACGCTGGTCGTGGTGCTCATGGGCGTCGCGGCAGCCGCAATTGCCGCGGTCGGTGCCCAGGGTCTCGGCTCGCTCGGCGCGTCGCTGAAAGACACCGGCGCCCGCGAGGAAGTGGCCCGCGAAGCCATGGACCTGCGCGTCGATATTATCGCCATCAGCCGCATGACCTACCAGCTGGCCTTCGCGCCGGAAAAGGCCGCCGACTTCCAGGCCGACACTGAAAAGCGGTCCGCCGAGATGCTCGCCCGCCTGCCGAAGATCGCCTCCACGGCCGATGCCAACGAAACCAAGCTGCTCGACGGCATCCGCACCACGCTCGATAGTTACTTCAACCAGATCCGTTCGATGGTGAGTGTTGCCGGAACCGAAGCCGGCAAGGATCCGGCCGTGATGAAGGCTGAGCTTGCCAAGACGCTGGACGCCCAGAAGGTCGTCACGGCCGCGGTCAAGGAATACTCGACCTATTCGGCCGCCACGCTCGCCACATCGCGCTCCGACGCGCTTGCCGCCTCGACCCAGACCATGCTGGTGCTGATGGCGACCGCTGCCATCTGCATCGTCGCCGGCGTTGCCGTCTCGTTCCTGCTCGCCCGTCGCGGCATCGTCAACCCGATCCGCAGCCTGACCGGCATCATGTCCGACATGGCCGCCGGCAAGCTCGGCGACAGCATTCCCGGTACCGACCGCCAGGACGAAATCGGCGAAATGGCCCGTGCGCTGGAAGTCTTCCGCGCCAACGAACAGCAGATGCGCGCCATGGAAGCCCAGGAAGCAGCCCTTCATGCCCAGAGCAAGGACCTGCAGTCCTCGATCAGCGGCATTGTTGCCGCCGCCGCCGCCGGGGACTTCTCCAAGCGTATCGCCAAGTCCTATGACGATGCCGACCTGAAGCGTTTTGCCGACAGCGTCAACGAACTGGTCGAAAGCGTCGATCTCGGCGTCACCGAAGTCCGCCGCGTCATCGCAGCGCTTTCGGAAGCCGACCTGACCCACGACATGCAGGGCAATTTCCAGGGTGCGTTTGCCGAACTGCAGACCAACGTCAACCAGACGATGGCAACGCTGCGCGGCACCATGCAGAATATCCGCCAGGCCGCCGGCACGATCACCGACAATTCCGGTGAACTGTCGTCCGCCGCCAACCAGCTTGCCCGCCGCACCGAGCAGCAGGCAGCCTCGCTGGAGGAAACAGCCGCAGCCCTCGAGGAAATCACCACCACGGTCAAGACCTCGACCGAGCGTGCCCATGAAGCCACCCAGATGGTGCGCGAAACCAAGGACAGCGCCGGCAAGTCGGGCGATATCGTCCGCAACGCCATCGACGCCATGGGCCGCATCGAGCAGTCTTCGCAGAAGATCAGCCAGATCATTTCGGTGATCGACGAAATCGCCTTCCAGACCAACCTGCTGGCGCTCAACGCCGGCGTCGAGGCAGCGCGTGCCGGTGAAGCCGGTCGTGGTTTCGCCGTCGTCGCCCAGGAAGTGCGCGAACTGGCCCAGCGTTCTGCCAATGCCGCCAAGGAGATCAAGACCCTGATCAATACCTCGGCTGTGGAAGTGAAGGGCGGCGTGTCGCTCGTTCTTTCCACCGGCGAGGCGCTGAAGGAGATCGAATCGCTGGTGAACCGCGTCAACGACCACGTTGCCTCGATTGCCCGCGCAGCCCAGGAACAGTCGCTGGCCCTCGGCGAGATCAACACCTCGGTCAATCACATGGACCAGATGACCCAGCAGAACGCGGCCATGGTCGAAGAAACCACGGCAGCCAGCCAGGTGCTGGCCGGCGAAGCCCGCCAGCTGCAGGCGCAGCTGCAGCGCTTCCAGCTGGACGGTGGTGCATCGGCTGGCGCGCAGTATCGCAGCGCTGCCTGATCCCGCAGGGTTCGACAGAAAGATCAGAGGCGCCGCAGCGATGCGGCGCCTTTTGCATTTGAGTGTCGGAACGGGCAAGGATGCTGCACGTTGTGCTAGCATCTTGCCATACCGGCAGTCACGGGCTGCGCAATGGCAGGGCACCCAGATCGAAGAGGCGCAGGATAATGCATCTATTGTTGTTGGGCGCGACTGGACTAGTTGGCAGCCATGTGCTGGAGCTGGCGCTTGCCGATCCGCGTGTCTCGGCCGTAACGGCGCCGACGCGCCGACCGCTGCCGGAACACGCGCGGCTGTCCGCGCCCATCGTCGATTTCGACATCCTGCCGCAGGATCTGCAATTCTGGAAGGCCGATGCGGTCATCTGCGCATTGGGCACCACCCTCAAGGTGGCCGGTTCGCGCGAGCGCTTTCATCGCATCGACCACGACTATCCGGTCGAGATCGCCAGATTGGCGAGGGCGGCAGGCGCCGGGACCTTTGTGCTCAACTCCGCCAAGGGCGCCGATCCCAGCGCGCTGTTTTTCTACAGTCGGGTCAAGGGTGAGACGGAAAAAGATGTCGTGGCACTCGGTTATGACCGCACCATTCTGGTCCGTCCCGGCCTGATCGATGGCCCCCGCACCGAGCCGCGCCCGGCCGAGCAGATGTTCGGCACGCTGCTGCGGCTGCTGAAGCCGGTCCTGCCGCGGTCGCTGCAGGCAAACAGGCCGGAAACGATTGCCCGGGTCATGCTGGATCAGGCGTTTTCGACGGTGCCGGGTGTCAGCGTGGTGACGTCTGACGCCTTGGTGTGATGGGGTGTGTGAGGGCGCGACGATAGACAAGTCGCGCCACACGCCTCACTTCGCGCTTCGATGGAGCCCTTGTGAGTACACAGCCCATATGAGTACAGTGCATGCGCCATATATCGGCTTGCCCGTGCCCTCCTGTTGGACAGCCGAGCCGATCTGGCTCCCGTCGCGATCCTTCAAGCAGGTCTATTTTCAAGTTCCGGATGTGACGAGATTGGTGGAGTTGTCCAGCGTCTTTGAACTGGGCGAGGTTGAGCCATTTTTTGAACCTTCGCCGATCACCGACTGTAGTAGATCGCGGCCTTCCTTGTCGGTGATGTCGAAAAAGGCGCTCTTTAGCGTTTCCAGGTTTTCGACCCATGTCGGGCCGCCAACAGCTTGGCCGATTTGCATGATGCGATAATGCTCACGCGCCTTCTTGAGATCGCTACGCGCTGAGAAACATGCAGACCATCGATGATCAAATCTGAAGATACGGTTCATGCCTTCCAGAAGTGCAAGGAGAACCGTCGTGATGATTGCCGATGCCTTTATGAAATTGGGATCAATGCCAAAGACCTCAAAATTTGAGCCGACGACGAACAGCGGGGCAAATACACCTAACACCATAGCGGCAACAGAGGAAAGGCGTTGCGCGTATAAGTTGCGTCTCATTTGTCTTGAATACCACGAAATCGTTGATGTAACCTGATTCACCAGTTTTTGCTCGTGTAGCCACCACTGCTCCTGAACTGTATTGTCTATCACACTCCCCTCCTGGATTGCTGAAACGACAACCTTTAGTGAATTATATGAAGTTGGTTCACGCAATAGTTATTTGTGAGGAGGCCAGCGTTTTTCGGCGAGACAAGCCATTGCATATCGACCTGGCTCGGCAACGATCTGCCAGTCTCCGGGCTTGCGTCATGCACGCAGATTGCCATCATGGGCGAGGCACTGGAGGCCGGGATGGGTACTGAATGCAAGCTTGCCGACAGGATGAAGCGTCACGCGGCCAAGCGCAGGGAATGAGGAGAACATGGGTAGACTGGATGGAAAATATGCGGTCGTCACCGGCGGCACGCAGGGGCTGGGCGCGGAAGTTGCGCGGCTGTTTGCCGAACGTGGCGCGAAAGGCCTGACGATCTGCGGCCGCAATGCCGACAAGGGCAGGGCCAAGGCGGCCGAGATTACCGAGCGCTACGGGGTGCCGGTCGAATTTGTCGAGGCCGATCTTGGCAAGGTCGAGGATTGCCGCAAGGTGATTGCGGCGGCGCATGCGCGTTTCGGCACGATCGATGCGCTGGTCAATGTCGCGGCGATCACCGATCGCGGCACGATCCTCGACACCGACCAGGACCTGTTCGACCGGATGTTCGCGATCAACACGCGGGCGCCGTTCTTCCTGATGCAGGACACCATCAAGGTGATGCGCGAGCACGGTACCGAGGGCACGATCGTCAACATCTCGTCGATGTCGGCGATGGGTGGCCAGCCCTTCATCGCTGCCTATTGCGCCTCCAAGGGCGCGCTCGACACGCTGACCCGCAACACGGCATTCGCGCTGTTGAAGAACCGCATCCGCGTCAACGGGCTCAATATCGGCTGGATGTCGAGCGATGGCGAGGACCGCATCCAGCGCGAGTTTCATGGCGCGGCCGAAGATTGGCTGGACAAGGCGGCTGCGGCGCAGCCGTTTGGCCGTCTGGTCGATCCGGCCGAGGTGGCCCGCGCCGTCGCCTATCTGTCATCGGCCGAATCCGGCCTGATGACCGGCTCGACGATCAATTTCGACCAGTCGATCTGGGGCGCATATGAGGACAGCCCGCATCCGAGGCATGCGCTTTAGCCAAGCCTTCACAAACGACAAAGCCCGCGGCGACGCGGGCTTTGCAGCATGTAGGTGCCTAGGCCGTCAGCCCTTCGAACCCTTGGCGATCGGCTCCTGATAGGTGAAGCCCATGTCCCAGGGGAAATAGATCCAGGTGTCCTGGGAGACTTCGGTGACGAAGGTGTCGATCGTCGGCACGCCCTTCGGCTTGGCATAGACGCAGGCGAAATGCGCCTTCGGCATCATGGCGCGCACTTCAAGCGCCGTCTTGCCGGTATCGGTCAGGTCGTCGACGACAAGCACGCCCTGGCCGCCATCGGTCATCAGTTCGGCCGTGATGCCTTTCAAAAGGTTCATTTCGCCCTGGTTGACATAGTCATGGTAGGAAGCGATGCAGACCGTTTCGATCAGGCGGATATTCAGTTCGCGCGAGATGATCGCCGCTGGCACCAGGCCGCCGCGGGTGATGCAGACGATGGCGCGGAACTCCTGGCCGAGACCGGCAAGGCGCCAGGCAAGCGCACGCGCGTCGCGGTGGAACTGGTCCCAGGAAACGGGAAAGGCTTTATCGGGAAGAGACATGTCGCAGGGCTCCGCAGACGAGGTTTTCGGGCGCCGACTGAGGCGGCGTGTAAAACCGGAGCCGGGGCGGGCATTCGTGTTGTCGGGCGTGCCGCAAAACACGTTTCGCGCGGTTCGGGAATCCGAAAGGAAAGCGCCATCTATAAGATAGCCGCAGACACTTCTTGAACCCCCGCGATACCGCGCGAATGCCGCCCTGATCGGGCACTGGTCTTTGGCCGCTGCTATTAGCCGGAATCCCTGCCGCATGGCAAGGCCCGGCCATTTTGCCGCCGGAGGCTGCTAGAGCATTTCCGGCGAAAACGGAGTCGCCTTCAATGCTCTATCTCGTTGTTTTTACGCAATTCCGGACGCAAAACCGGTTCCCACTTTTGCTGGAATTGCTCTAGCGCGACAGCAGCGTCAGCGCCGTCATCGAATCGAGCACCGTGCGGGTGACGCCGCCAAACAGCACTTCCCACCAGCGCTTGTTGCCGTAGGCGCCCATGACCAGGAGGTCGATGGAACTGTCCGACAGCCGGTTTTCAATCGCCATGGCCGGCGACAATCCGCTTTGCTCGGACGTGGCCACGGTGACCTTGACGCCGTGGCGGGCAAGGGTGGCGGCGATCTCGGCACCGGCGACAGCGGCCGTCTGGATGCTGTTTTCCGGCGGATCGACGCTGAACACCTCGACCTCGTCGGCAGCCTTCAGGAAGGGCAGGGCATCGAAGGTTGCGCGCGCCGCTTCCCGCGAGCCGTTCCAGGCGACCATCACCCGCTTGATCGGCTTGGGCGTTTTCAGGATGTGGGGAATGAGAAGCACCGGCCGACCGCTTTCAAACAGGAAGCTTTCGAGCTCGGCGCGGGTTTCCGACAGGAGCCCGTGTTCGCCCTGCGGCGCAACAACGAGATCGGTCGAGCGCGCGCTGTCGATCAGGGCTGCGGAGTTGAGGCCGGCCGACGTGACGAAGCTGCGCCATTCATGCGACAGGCCTTCCCGCACGGCAATCGCGCGAAACAGCGCCTCGACGCTTTCGGTTTCCTGATGCGCCATGTCCTGCAGCGCCTGGATGGTGGCGGGATCGGGGATTTCCATCGGCGCCACCAGCGGCACCATCGCAATCGCCTCGGCATGTGCGCCGATGACATGCGACTGAAACTGGTTGGCGAGCGCCACCGCAAAATCGGTGACCTGCTTCGTCGTGTTCGGCGTGTCCAATATGGCAAGAAGTGTACGATAACCCATGGTCGTCTCCTCACGCGGTCCTTATGCAATGTCCGCATGAGAAAACGATGCGCGTCAAGATCAGGTTCCGCTTTGACTTCGGTCAAGCCGCGAAAAATAGAACACTGATTCTTGAACGCGGATCACGAGTAGGCGCCGTCGTCAGGCGACTTCGCCGGTGCCGAGATCGCGCTTCGCCAGGGCGTCCTTTTCTGCGGCAATCTGCACGACCATGGCCGCGACATCGGCCGCTGCCGCCTCCAGAACGGCCTCGTCGCGGGCGCGCACCAGAAGCTCGGTCGAAAAGCGCTTGCCGTCGAATTGCGGATAGGAACCGATCGAGGTCAGCGGATGCGCCTTCTGGATCTGCCCGAGCAAGGTGCCGATATCGCCCTCGCCGAACGGGCAGACGATGGCGCGGGTCAGCACCTTGGTGCCGGTCGGCAGGGTTTCGATCACATGCGCGATCATCGCCTGGAAGACCTGCGGTACGCCGGCCATGACATGCACATTGCCGATGATGAAGCCGGGGGCGGTCGACACCGGATTGGGGATATGGCGGGCGCCCTGTGGCATGCGGGCCATGCGCTGGCGCGCCTCGGTGAAATCCATGTTGCGCGCCGCATACATGGTGCCGAGCAGCATCATCGCGTCGGGATCGTGCACGCAAGGCACGCCGAAGGCCTTCGACACGCTGTCTGCGGTGATGTCGTCATGGGTCGGGCCGATACCGCCGGAGGTGAAGATGTAATCGTAGCGCTGGCGCAGCGCATTGAGCGCCTCGACGATGGCGTCCTCCTCGTCGGCGACGATCCGCACTTCCTTGAGGTCGATGCCGGCCACCGTCAGAAGATCGGCGAGATGGCCTATATTCTTGTCCTTGGTCCGGCCGGACAAAAGTTCGTCGCCGATGGCGAGCATGCCGGCGGTCTTGATCGTGGGGCTCATGGAGATCCTGTCAGTCTGGTGGGGTCAAATGCGATGGCGCGGCGCGCGCTCTGATGGGGAACTGTGCCGAATCCTAGCGCTTCGTGAACGTTCTGAGAAGGGCGACTGCGATTTGAGTGAACACTGCGTTCCTCTTGACGTGGCTGGTCTGCGCGACAGATTGCGTTACATCTCGATCGATCGAATCCGGCGCGGCAAGACCGCCCCGCAAGACAGCAGTCCAACAACCGTTCAACAGGAGTTACGTCATGGCTAAGGTTCTGGTTCTCTACTATTCGTCCTACGGTCACATTGAAACCATGGCTTATGCCGTTGCCGAAGGCGCCAAGTCGGCCGGTGCCGACGTCACCGTCAAGCGCGTTCCGGAACTGGTTCCGGAAGAGGTCGCCAAGTCCTCGCATTTCAAGATGGACCAGAAGGCCGAGATTGCCACGGTGGACGAACTGGCCAATTACGATGCGATCATCGTTGGTGCCGGCACCCGGTTTGGCACGGTCGCCTCGCAGATGCGCAATTTCTGGGACCAGACCGGTGGCCTGTGGTTCTCCGGCAAGCTCGTCGGCAAGCTCGGCTCGACCTTCACCTCGTCGGCCACCCAGCATGGCGGCCAGGAAACCACCATCCTCGGCTTCATCCCGACCTTCCTGCACCACGGCATGGTCGTCGCCGGCCTGCCTTACGCCTTCCAGGGCCAGATGGGTGTTGAAGCGGTCAAGGGCGGCTCGCCCTACGGTGCCTCGACGATCACCGATGGCGATGGTTCGCGCCAGCCGTCCGAGATCGAGCTGGAAGCCGCCAAGTTCCAGGGCGCACATGTCGCCAAGCTGGCCGCCAAGCTGGCCTGATCGGCGAAACTCCGACGAATGCAAGGGCGGGGTCATTCCCGCCCTTTTTTGTGCTGCCCTTTTTCTCGGGCCGGCACCGGATCGTTAAAATCCGACATATTGGCTTCATCAAGGATTGAACCAGATCTGCGATAGGTAAGGGGCACAACAGGAAGATGAGGTGCCTTTGCCATGGAACAGGAACGACGAGAAGAGCCCCGCACACGCGCGCTCAAGTCCGGCCGCGTCATCCTCGCCGGCGGATATTCGACCTTTGACTGCATGGTTCGCAATCTCTCGCGCGCCGGCGCCAAGGTTCAGTTCGAATCGACGGCCGACATTCCCGCGGATTTCCGCCTTCGCTTCGAAGACGGCACCACCCATGACTGCCATGTTCGTTGGCGCACTGCGCGCGAACTGGGCGTGGAATTCACCGATCGCAAGGTGAACTGACAAAGACTGACCACAGTGTACTGCCACGTGACCAACGACCCTTGACGAAAAACGTCAAGTGGATGAAACAGGCACGGATGCGGGCGTGGCGAAACTGGTAGACGCAAGGGACTTAAAATCCCTCGGCCTCGGCTGTGCGGGTTCGACCCCCGCCGCCCGCACCAGGAGTTCGACACGCATAGTCATCCGGTGCGGATCGATCGGCCCCTGACAAATTTCTGCTCCATCACCTCGCGGCCCCATTGCCGGCCGGGCGTTTCTTCCGTGAGGGCAAAGCCGTGCGCCTCGTAGAGGGTGCGGGCTGCATCAAGGCCGCGGAAGGTCCAGAGGTGGGTCTCGGCAAAATCCCGGGCGTCGACGAAGGCAAGGGCTGTTGTCAGCAGGCGTCGTCCCAGCCCGCTGCCGCGCTGGCCGTCGTCGACGATGAACCAGCGCAGATGGGCGATGCGGCGGGCATCGCCTGCGGTGTCGCCAGAGGTATTGCCGGGGGCATGGCTGGCGGCGGCCTGTCTGTTCAGGTCCTGGCCGTCGATGGCGATCGTGCCGACGATCTTTTCGTCCGTGATGGCAGTCCAGATTTCATTGTCCGGATGATCGATGCGGTTGCAGAATTCCGACAGACCCGTGGCGACGATGGCTTCGAATTCCCGGCCGAAGTCAACGGTGCGGGCATAGTAGCGCGCATGCATGTCGCTGCAACGGCCGATCAGGCCCGGTCGGTAGCCGGTGGCGATCTCGGCCAGCGGCAGGAGCAAGGGCGACGTGGGCGAAAGGGATGAGCGCAGATCCTCCGCCTCCTGCGACAGGGCGTCGGCATAGAGCTGCAGCCCTTGCACAACAGTCTCGCCCTGTGGCCGCGTCAGCCGGGCGAGCGCGGTTTCGACCTGCCGGCGGGCAAAGGCATCGATCTGCGCCAGTTTGGCCGCACCGGACGGTGTCAGCGAAATCTGCTTGGCGCGCGCATCCTCGATGTCCGGCTGTTCCTGCAACAGTCCGGCCTCGACCAGCTTGCGCAACATCCGGCTGACGCTGGATTTTTCAAGGTTGAGCAGGCCACGCAGGTCCTTCGCCGTGAGGCGGCGTGCCTGGCGCTGTGCTGCGCCAATCTCGATCAGGGCGTGAACGGCCGATGCCGGTAGGCCACTTTCGGCCAGGTCGTCGCCGAGAAAGCCGAGCCGGCGCACCAATGCACGCGCGGCCGAACGCACGGTTTCCACGGTCGAGGCGCGCGCGATTGTCATGCAGAATGTCCAAATTGGTTGAATGGTGCAACTATATTGTCAGGGACCCCGTCGAACTTCAAGCCCGTTCGATGCCGGTTGCGGCAGGATTGCGCTCTCGGCCAGGCACGGGCCGGATCTTGACGGCACCTTGCCAGCATCCGTGAATTGATCAAAAAACAATCAGTCCAAAACTTGACGAAAGTTTGAGCAATCTTTGCTTGCGCTGCAGCACAAACTTGTTTTTGATGGGCAGAACACCAAAAACGGGGAGCATGGGTTGATGATCAAGAGACGCACTTTCGCAGCGACGGTTCTGTCCGCTGCCCTGTCCACTGCCATGTCGGTCGGTATCTCCGCCGCAATGGGCCTTGCGGCCGGACTGGTCCTGCCGGTGACGGCGGCTCATGCCGAAACGGCGGTCAAGTTCACCCTCGACTGGAAGTTCGAAGGGCCAGCGGCCGGTTTCCTGCTGGCGCTCGACAAGGGGTATTTCAAGGCCGAAGGCCTCGACGTGACCATCGACAGCGGCAATGGCTCGGTCGAGGCCATCCCGCGCGTGGCGACCGGTGCCTACCAGATGGGCTTCGGCGACATCAATTCGCTGATCAAGTTCCTCGACGAGGATCCGGCTCAGAAGATCAAGGCCGTGATGATGGTCTATGAGCGCCCGACCTTTGCGGTCGTCGGCCGCAAGGCGCTCGGCGTCACCGAAGATCCGAAATCTCTGGAAGGCAAGAAGCTCGGCGCCCCGCCGCCGGATGGCGCCTTTGCCCAGTGGAAGGCCTTCAAGGACGTCGCCAAGATCGATGACAGCAAGATCACCATCGAATCGATCGGGTTTCCGGTGCGTGAACCGATGCTTGCCAAGGGCGACGTCGATGCCGTCTTCGGTTTCGCCTTCTCGGTCATCCTGAACCTCAAGGCGCAGGGCGTGCCGGCCGAGGATATCGCCACCATCCTGATGGCCGAACATGGCCTCAACCTCTATGGCAACAGCGTTCTTGTGAACACCGATTTCGCCGCCGAGAACCCGGACGCGGTCAAGGGCTTCCTGAAAGCGCTCGCCAAGGGGTTTGCCGATGCGGTCGCCAATCCGGAAGAAGGCGTGGCTGCCGTCCTGAAACGCAACGAGACGCTCAATCCCGAGATCGAGAAGGAACGTCTTGAAATGGCCAATGCCATGAACATCAAGACGCCCTATGTGATCGAAAACGGCTTTGGCGGCGTGGATCCGGCAAGACTGGCCGCCTCGATCGAGACGCTGAAAGTGTCAATGGGGCTGAAGGGCGCGGTCAAGGCCGAACAGGTCTTCGACGCTTCGTTCCTGCCGGCCAAGGAAGAGCGCATGCTGCCGTAACCGAGGTCTGCCCCTCACCCTAACCCTCTCCCCGTAAAACGGGGCGAGGGGACGTGCCCCGCTCAAGGCCGGAGGGAGGCGGAGAGGCCGCCACGAGTCTCCTTCTCCCCGCAAGCGGGGAGAAGGTGCCCGGCAGGGCGGATGAGGGGCAGTCGCCCGGGCAACCCGCCCGCCAAGCACACGTGACCCACAGAGAGAAGCCCCCATGTCCCACCTCGTTTCCATCGACAATGTCGACATGCGTTATGGCGGCGCGGATGGCACGCTGGCCGTTTCCGGCCTGACGATGCGCGTCGCCAAGGGCGAGTTTGCCGCCGTGGTCGGGCCAAGCGGTTGCGGCAAGTCGACCCTGATGAAGCTGGTGACCGGCCTGCATATTCCGCAGGCGGGCGTCGTGATCGTCGGTGGCCAGCAGGTGACGAAACCGGTTTCGATCGTCGGCATGGCCTTTCAGAACCCGACCATGCTGCCCTGGCGCACGACGCTGGAAAACATCCTCCTGCCGCTGGAAATCGTCGAGCGCCATCGCCACAGGCTGCGGGCGAACAGACGAGAATATGTCGAGAAGGCGGAGAACCTGCTCGAGATCGTCGGATTGAAGGGTGTCGGCTCGAAATTCCCCTGGCAGCTGTCGGGCGGCATGCAGCAGCGCGCCAATCTCTGCCGGGCGCTGATCCACGAGCCGGAACTGTTGATGCTCGACGAGCCCTTCGGCGCGCTCGATGCCTTTACCCGCGAGGAACTCTGGTGCGTGATCCGTGACCTGCATGCGGCGCAAGGCGTGACCATCGTGCTCGTCACCCATGACCTGCGCGAGGCAGTGTTTCTCGCCGACCGGATCTTTGTCATGAGCGCAAGACCCGGCCGCGTCGTCAAGGAACATACCGTGCCCTTTGCCCGGCCGCGTGACATCGACCTGATGTATGACGGGGCCTTCAACGACATGGTGCATCTACTGCATGGGGAAATTGCCAAGGCGAGGGTGGTGGCATGAGCGTGACAATCGAAACGATCCCGACGCGGCCAGTGGTCAAGCCGCTTCGCGAGCGGATCAACTGGGTCCGGGCGGCCCCCTTCCTCTACACGCTCGGCCTGTTTGCCATCTGGGAGCTTGCGGTCATCGTCTTTGCCCTGCCGCAGACGCTGCTGCCGGCCCCGACACGGGTGTTCGAGGCGATCGTGCAATACTGGTCGCCGATCTGGAAGAACTCGCTGCAGACGCTTTACACCACGACGCTCGGCTTCATGATCGCGGTTGTTGCCGGCCTGGGGCTCGGCCTGTTCATCGGCTGGTCGAAATCGATCTATGCCGGGCTTTATCCCCTGATGATCGGTTTCAACGCCATTCCCAAGGTGGCGCTGGTGCCGATCCTGGTCATCTGGTTCGGCATCGGCACGGTGCCGGCGGTGCTGACCGCCTTCCTGATTTCCTTCTTCCCGATCGTCGTCAATGTGGCGACGGGGCTGGCCACGATCGAACCGGAGACGGAGGACGTGCTGCGCGCGCTCGGCGCCAGGAAGATCGACATCATGCTGAAGGTCGGCATTCCGCGCTCGATGCCCTATTTCTTCGGCTCGCTGAAGATTGCCGTGACGCTGGCCTTTGTCGGCTCGGTTGTCTCGGAAACGGTCGCCTCGAATTACGGGCTCGGCAACATGATGAGTTCCGCCCAGAGCCAGTTCAACGTGCCGCTGGTCTTTGCCGGCTTGATGATGCTCGCAGTCGAGGGCATCGCCATGTATGCGCTGATGGCCTGGATCGAGCGCCGCATGACCGGCTGGGCGCATCGCTCGACCATGGCCAACTGAGCGGCTGGGGCGCGGGATCTGCGAGGCTACCCGGTCGCGCGGAAGGTTTGTGGCGCTATTTTTTGTCGCTGACGGTGAAGTGCTGCTCGAAGGGCGTCGAACGCTCGGCGATGATATCGTTGACGGTGTAGCGCAGGATATAGGCGCCGGGGGCTGCCCCTGCGACATCGAGCGTCAGGTGGGTGTAGATCTCCTGCGCCTCGACATGGCCGGTGAAGGTGAAGCTGCCGAAATCCTTCTTCAATGCCAGCGTCTTGCCCTTGTCGTCGCTCAGCTCCAGATCGACGCTGAAATTCGACTGTTTGCGGCCATCCTCCAGCGTGCGCCATTGCAGCCCGACCACCTCGAGATAGGTGATCAGCGGTTCGCCGCTGTCAAAGATCGGTTCCTTCTTTGGCGTATAGGCGCCGTAGCCGGTCGGCTTTTCCGTGACGAACAGCGCACGTGGAATAATCAGCGGCAGGCTCGCCGAAAACTTTGCCATGCTTTGATGCAGGCCGACAAAGGCGCCGCGCGCATCGCCCGCTGCCGCCTTGCGCTCGGCCTCGCTGGCGCCGTCGAGCAGCGGGCCGGCCTCGACTGTAGCCGCCAGCATCAGGGTGATCATCTGCGCAGCCGTCAATTGGGACAGACGGGCGAGTTTCGAGACGGTCATGTGATTCTCCTGCATCCGGCGCATCGGTCGAGTTTGGAAAGATCCAGGCTCGGCCGTCAAGTTTGCGGTAAGATCGATGGCGGTTTTCCGCCACCGGACCGGTCAATGTACCGGCAAGTTGGCCGACACCAAGGCAGCGATCAGGACCGCCAGAAGATCGGCACAAGAAGCACCAGCATGGTCAGGACTTCGAGACGGCCAAGCAGCATCGCCAGTGACAGAACGTAAAGTTCCGGGTCGTTCATCATGGCGAAATTGCCGACCGGGCCGATCAACGGCCCGATGCCGGGTCCGACATTCGACAGCGCCGTGATCACCGAGGAGGTGGCCGTGGCGAAGTCATAGCCGAGCAGCGACATGGCCATGCTGCCGATCACCCAGATGAATATGTAGGCGGAAAAGAACAGGAAGATCGCGCGCTGGGTTTCCGAATCGACGGTCTGGTTGCCGTAGCGCACCGAATAGATGGCATTCGGATAGATCAGCTTTTTCAGGCCGGTGACGATCAGGTTGAACAGGATGACGAAGCGGTAGGCCTTGATGCCGCCGGCGGTCGAGCCGGAGCAGCCGCCCATGAAGGTGGCGAAGAAGGCGGCGGTGACGGCAAAAGGCCCCCACAGCGTATAGTCCTCGCTGGCATAACCGGTGGTCGATAGGATCGAGGAGAAGTTGAAGAAGGAATGGGTCAGCGAGATGGGCAGCGGAATGCCGTTTCGCAGATGGTTGTAGATCCCGCCGGCCAGCGCGAACGCAACAAGATAGCCAAGGAAAATAAAGATCTGCGGATCACGCAACGCATCGAGCCGTCCACGGATGACGAAGACGATCAGGATCGAAAACGGCAGGCTGCAGACGATCATGAAGAAGGTCGAGATCCACAGAATGGCATGGTTGTCGAAATAGGCGAACGACACGTCATGGGTCGAGAAGCCTGCCGTCGCCACGGTGGTGAAGGCATGATTGATCGCATCGAAATGGCTCATGCCGGCGAAGTCATAGGCGATGGTGCAGGCGAGCGTGATGCCGACATAGACCGCCATGAAGGCGCGGGTGAAGGTGGCGAGCCGGGCGAAAGGCTTGTCGCCGGTATCGGACGATTCCATCTTGAAAAAGGACATGCCGCCGACACGCAGGAACGGCAGGACGAACAGGCCGAGCGCGACGATCCCGATGCCGCCGAGCCAGGCAAGCAGCGAGCGCCACATCAAGATGCCCGGCGCAATGTTGTCGAGACCGCTGATCACGGTCGATCCCGTCGTGGTGATGCCGGAAATCGATTCGAACAGCGCCTGCGCGAATGTCAGGTCGAGATCGGCGAAATAGAGCGGGATGGCGCCGACCACGGAAAACACGGCCCAGAGCACATTGACTAGCAGGAAGCCCATGCGCTTGGAAAACGCAGGCGGCGGTCCGCGCGTCGCCATTGCCGCCGTCAGTGAGACACCGCCGACCATGGCTGCCGATACGGTGAACACCGACCAGTTGTCGTCGCGATAGTAGAGATCGACCATCGCCGGGACCAGCATTGCGGTCGAGAGATAGAGGCCGCAGAGTGCGGCGATGTAGACCAGCGTGCGCAGGAGATTGGTGTTCAAGGAATTTCTTCCGTTTGGTTGCACTGCAAAGAAGCTTTGTCAGTGCCTGATGTCTATGCCATAGCGGGAGGCAGATCAAAATTCAACGGATGGACGTCGTGACGCCACAGGAAGTCGAGACCGCGCTGGAAGCCATGCGTGGCCTTTTCCCCGAAACACCCCTGCAGCTCAATGATCATTTGAGTGCCCGCTACGGGGCCAATATCTATCTCAAGCGCGAAGACCTGACCCCGGTTCGCTCCTACAAGATTCGCGGCGCGTTCAATTTCCTGCGCAAGATCGTCGGCGACAGCCCGGCCAGCACGACCTTTGTCTGCGCCTCTGCCGGCAATCACGCCCAGGGCTTTGCCTTTGTCTGCCGCCATTTCGGCGTGCAGGGCGTCGTCTTCATGCCGGTGACCACGCCGCAGCAGAAGATCGACAAGACCCGCACCTTTGGCGGCGAATTCATCACCATCCGGCTGTTCGGCGATATTTTCGACCAGTGCTATGCGGCGGCCCGCGAGCATGTCGAGGCGATTGGCGGCTATATGGTGCCGCCCTTCGACCACGACGACATCATCGAGGGCCAGGCGACCGTCGCGGCCGAGATGGTCCAGCAATTGCCCGAAGGCGTGACGCCGGACCTGGTTGTCATGCCGGTCGGCGGTGGTGGTCTGTCCTCGGGCATGACTGGCTATCTGGCGGATCGCGTGGCCGTGGACAACATGGTCTTTTGTGAACCAGCCGGCGCGCCCAGCCTGCGCCGCAGCCTCGAAGCCGGTGCCGTGGTGACGCTGCCCAAGGTCGACAATTTTGTCGATGGTGCAGCCGTCGCGCGCATTGGTGATCACAATTTTGCGGCACTCAGGCATTTTCGCCCCGAACAGGTGGTGATCGTGCCGGAAAATGCCATCTGCGTGACCATGACCGAGATGCTCAATGTCGAAGGTGTGGTGCTCGAACCGGCCGGCGCCCTGTCGATCGCGGCGCTTGATCTGCTGCCGCCGGAACGCATTGCCGGCAAGACCGTGGTCGCCGTCGTCTCGGGTGGCAATTTCGATTTCGATCGCCTGCCGGACGTCAAGGAACGGGCCATGCGCCATGCGGGCCTGAAGAAATATTTCATCCTGCGCCTGCCGCAGCGCCCGGGCGCCTTGCGTGATTTCCTCAATTTGCTCGGCCCGGAAGACGATATCGCCCGCTTCGAATATCTGAAGAAGTCGGCCCGCAATTTCGGCTCGATCCTGATCGGCATCGAAACCGGCAAACGCGAGAATTTCGCCGACCTCTTTGCCCGTTTCGATCAGGCCGGTCTCGGTTTCGAGGACATCACCGAAAACGAGATCCTGGCGAGCCTGATCATCTGACGCCCGGCAAGGCTGTCAGCCAGGCGAGGATATGGTCGGCGACTGGCTGGCTGGTCTGCGGCGAATAGACGTCGCCGGCGATCACGTGGTTGTTTGCATCGCCGGTCGGCCCCGGATCGTAGGTTGCATGCGGTCCGCCCCAGCGGGCGGCAACGGCGGCCGTGGCATCGGGACTGACCACCTTGTCCTGCGGCGAATAGACGAACAACGCCGGCACCTTGATCGCGTTGACGTCGGTATGCTGCGCCAATCTCACGGCCTGCGCCATCGGAATCAGCGCATCGACCGGATAGTCGGTCGTCCAGTTGAAGGCATTCTGTTCGTTGACCGGCTCGAAACCGCGCCTTGCGCCGATCAAGAGATGAGCAAGCGGCCCCGCGAAGGGACCGGTGAGCAGAAAGCTGCCGAAGGTCCGCAGGCCGTAGTTGGGCGAGATGAACACCGTGGCCGCGATATCCCGGCCAAGGGCAGGACGGGCCAGTGCCCAGGTCACCAGCGAACTGCCGGTCGAGGTCGAGATCACCACGACCTTGTCGCCCAGCACGCGACCGATCGCCAGAGCCTCGGCCATATCGGCGGTCCAGTCACTCAGTGTCGCCTGTCCCAGGCCATTCGGGTCGTCGAGCCCGTGGCCGGCAAGGCGCGCGTAGAAGAGATTGGCACCGAGCGCCCTGGCGACGAGATCGGGCAGGGGGCGAAGTTCGCCGGACGAGGCGGAAAAGCCGTGGATATAGATCACCGACAGGGCGGTCTTCGCTTTGACCGCCGGATCGGCCCAGATCACCTGTTTGCCGAGACCCTTGCGAAGACGGGGAAAACGCGATTCGGCCGCGGTCAGATAGGCTTCGACCTCATCAAGGCCTTGGCCATTGAGGCCTTGGCCGGCGGCAAAAGCCGCCTCGCGTTCGAGATCGAGCCGTGGCGGCAGCCGGTAGACGATGAAAAGGATGGCGACGATGACCAGTATGCCAGCCAGAAAACCCATGAACAGTCTCATCGATAGTGTCCTCCGCACCAGCCTCTCCCATGCCGGGACGGAAGTCTAGCGGGGTTAGACCCGGATGGGCATGTGATCGCTTCGTATCATCGCCCAGGCCTTGCGCAATTCGCCACATCGGCTTTCTCATCGGCGCGAGCTGTGCTATCGAGCGGACATGACATCGATTATCGCACGCATCCTTTCGATCTTCACCGGCGGTTCCACGCAAGGCGCCGCTCAGGCCCCCGTTGCCGAGCCGCAGGTCTACAAGGACTGCCTCATCCATGCCGAGCCGATCCGCGAAGGTGGCCAGTATCGACTGGCCGGCCGTATCGTGAAGGAGGTCTCCGGCCGCATGCTGGAGCGTACATTCATTCGTGCCGACGTGTTCAGCTCCCTGGATGATGCGCTCGAATGCACCTTCCGCAAGGCGCACCAGATCGTGGATCAGAACGGCGCGGCGCTGTTTTCCGATGGCGAAGAAAAGCGCAGCGCCTGAGGAAAAAATCCTTCCTTTGGTGAAAAAAGGCTTACCCTCCTCACGCATTCTTAAATCCTCTGACATCAAATGGACCTGGCTCAATTTTCCGGGTTCGCTAAGTGTTTCCCCATTTTTTGATTAATAAGTCAGGTCTTTTTGCCCTTTGCATCGCAGCAGTGCTTGCCGCTGTTGCCGCGACGCCGTCGCTTGCCAGCGAAGCCGATCCGGCCACGGTCTACAACCCGGCGGATCTGTCCTGGTTGATGGCGGCGTCCGGCATGGTCATGATGATGCAGGTCGGCTTCCTGCTGCTCGAAGCCGGCATGGTCCGCTCGAAAAATTCGATCAACGTCGCTCAGAAGAATCTGCTTGATTTCGTTTTCGGCGTGGTGGCCTTTGCCGCCATCGGCTTCATGCTCGCCTTCGGCGACAGCGGCTGGCTGCCGATCGGGATCGATGGCGACCTGTTTTTCCTGCAGAAAACCGATAGCTGGGTTGCCGGCTTTTTTGTCTTCCAGGTGATGTTCTGCGGCACGGCCGCGACGATCGTCTCGGGCGCCGTTGCCGAACGCATGAAACTCGTCGCCTATGTCTTCGGTTCGATCGTCCTGTCGGCACTGATCTATCCGATCTTTGTCCACTGGACTTGGGGCACGGCGCTGGGGCCGAATTCCGGTGCCTTTCTCGCCAATCTCGGTTTCGTCGATTTCGCCGGCTCCACAGTGGTCCATGCCACCGGCGGCTGGATCTCGCTCGCCGCCTGCATGGTGCTCGGGCCGCGGCTTGGTCGGTTTGACGCCAATGGCCGGCCGGTCCGCATCGCAGGTCACAATCCTGTTCTGTCGACAAGCGGCGCGCTGATTCTGTTCTTCGGCTGGATCGGCTTCAATGGCGGCTCGACGCTGAAGGCGTCGCTCGACGTGGCGCCGATCATCATGAACACGGTTCTCGCCGGCGGCATGGGTACCTGCGTCGGTTACCTCCTGGGCTTCAAGCAGGACGGCGTGGTCCTGCCGGAAAAATCGCTATGCGGCATGCTGGGTGCGCTGGTGGCAGTGACGGCGGGCTGTCATATTCTGGAGCCGGGCGGTGCGTTGCTGGTGGGCGCGCTGGGCGCAGCCGTTGCTGTCTACGGCAACCAGTTCGTCGAAGAGTATCTGAAGGTTGATGACGCCGTCGGGGCGATTGGCGTGCATGCTTTTGCCGGCGTTGCCGGCACCTTGGCGCTGGCGCTTCTGGCGCCGGTCGAGCATCTGCCAGCCGGCAGCCGGTTCGGCCAGCTCTATGTGCAGGTCTTCGGTTCGGCGCTGAATTTCTACTGGTCCTTCGGTCTGGGCTATGCGTTCTTTTATGCGCTCGACCGGATGATCCATATCCGCGTCTCGGCTCCCGTCGAGGAGCTCGGGCTCAATATTGCCGAACATGGAACACGCCTTGGCGTCGGCCATGTCGAGGATGCCCTGTCCGAACTCGTCAGAGGCACCTCCGATCTCAGCCATCGGCTGACGGTCGATCCGGGCGACGAGGCCGAAAAGCTGACGCGCCTGTTCAACAGCCTGATGGACAATATCCAGCAGGAAGAACACAGCCGCAACGCGTTGCAGTCGATGATCCGCGACCAGGAGGAATCCGACCGGGTGGCGGCGCTCGCCAATGCCACCTTCGAGGCCATCGTCATGCATGAGAATGGCCTGATCATCGATGGCAACGAACAGCTCGAGCATCTGATCGGTCTGCCTCTGGACCAGATGATTGGCCGTTCGATCGGCGACCTGGTCGATGAAGAGGGACGAAGGCGCCTGATGGAGGACCCTGATCCGGACCATGATGTGCTGCGGGAGTTCACCGTCGTGCGTGAGGACGGCCAGCAGATCCCGATCGAGGCGCGCGGCCGCAATATCGAATATCGCGGACGCAAGATCCGCATCAGCTGCCTTGTCGATCTGCGCGAGCGCAAGGCCGTCGAACAGCGCATCCGGCATCTGGGCCAGCACGATCCGCTGACGGGACTTGCCAACCGCACGCTGTTTACCGAGACGCTTGCCCGACATGTCGAGCGCGCCACCAGTCATTGGGGTTGCGCCGTGGTCCTTGTCGACCTCGATCACTTCAAGGACGTCAACGATCTGCATGGTCATCCAGCCGGCGACGAAGTGATCCGCGAGGCGGCGCGCCGTTTGAGCCAAGCGCTCGGTCCGCGCGATCTGGCGGCACGCCTGGGCGGTGACGAGTTTGCCATCATTCTCGCCAACACGCACTTCAAGACGCAGGTCGAGGACTTCGGCCGGCGTCTGGTCGCAGCTTTCCGCCAACCCTTCGATACAGGGCAGGGCCAGTTGATCAAATGCAGCGTCAGCGTCGGTGGTGCCTTGTGCCCCGAGCATGCGGCCACGCTGGAGGAACTGATCGGTCGCGCCGACGTGGCGCTGTATCATGCGAAGAAATCCGGCCGCAGCACGTTCAGAATTTTCCGGGACGGCATGGACGAACTGATCGAGAAGCGCCGCGCCCTGGAAGCCGATATCGAACGCGGACTGGCCAATGGCGAATTCGAGCTTTATCTCCAGCCACGGGTCAAGGCCGCCACGGCCCAGATTTCGGGTTATGAGGCGCTGGTGCGCTGGAACCATCCGGAACGCGGCATGGTCCAGCCGAACGACTTCATCCCCGTGGCGGAGGTCTCGGGCAAGATCGTCGCACTCGGAGCCTGGGTTCTGGCCGAGGCCTGCCGCCTGCTGGCAGCGCTGCCGGCGGACCTGCATGTCAGCGTCAACGTCTCGCCGGTCCAGTTCCGCCATCCCGATTTCCTCGCCGAACTGAGCCACAGCGTGGCGCGCCACGGCGTCAGCCCGCAGATGCTCGAGCTCGAAATCACCGAAAGCGTGCTGATCGATGACGACGACCGGGCGCTGTCGATCCTCAGCCACCTGAAACATCTCGGCTTCCGGATCGCACTCGATGATTTCGGGACCGGATATTCCTCCCTCAGCTACCTGAGCCGTTATCCCTTCGACGTGATCAAGATCGACCGCAGCTTCGTCACCGCACTTGGCACGGAAGAGACGGCCAATGCCATCGTTCGCTCGGTTATCGACCTCGGGAGCGGTCTAGGTATGAGTGTGGTGGCGGAAGGTGTCGAGACCCTGGACCAGGCGCTCTATCTGGCGGCCGCCGGATGCGAGGAACTGCAGGGCTACCTGCTCGGTCGCCCGGTCCCGGTGGCTCAAGCACCAAAAATAGTGTCGCCTGACATTGCGGCTGAACTGCAAAAGGTTGCAAGCTTCGCTATGCGTACCGGCACGGGCACGGAGCGGAGATTCGCGAACGGATCTCAGACCTCTAAGCTGATCCGGCCGTTGTCCCTTGGGGCGTGACGACGACATCGTGGCATCTGACGGATCAGCGATGCGGGAAATGACATGGGAAGCCGACTTGGCTTTCAAAGCGTGACGCAGGGCATGGCCATGGAAATGTGGAATCTGGTTCTTTTTGTTGCCGAGGCGGTGTTGTATTTCGCCCTGATGACGGCACTGCTGCACCTGCGCACCCAGATTGGGCTCGGTGTCTTCCTGACCGCACTTGGCGTCATGCATTTCGTCGAAACCTACCTGGCCGCAGTCTTCTACGTCTCCCTGCCGTTCGGCATCGTTTCGCCCGGCTCCTCGATCTTCTTTGCCGGCAAGCTGATGATGATCCTGAAGCTTTACATCAAGGAGGATGCATCGACGGTTCGCCAGCCGATCTATGGCCTCTTCCTCGGCAATCTCGTGACCTTGGCGATCGCCCAGTTGCTGCTGCTGCATTACAGCATCGAGCCGACGGCAAACCAGAGAGCCGATTTCAGTTTCCTGCAGAACATGGGTGCCCTGATGGTCTGGGGCACGACGCTGCTCTATCTCGATTCGATCGGCATCATCCTGCTGTACGAGCGGCTTGGCCGTTGGCTGCCGCGGCGCACCGTGTTGCGGTTTGCCATCTGCGGCACGGTGATCCTGGCCTTTGACCAGGTTGGCTTTTTTGTCTTGCTGAACCTTTTGTATGACGCTCCGGCCGATGTGTTCTGGGGCGGTCTGAAGGCGAAGATGGTCGCCGTGTTGATCTATTCGGCGTTGTTCGCACTCTATCAGGTCTATTTCAGCCAGGGCCGCTTGGCGGGCCGCCAGCGCAAGGTTCGCGATGTCTTCCACGACCTGACCTTTCGCGAGCGTTATGAGGATCTGCTGGCGCGCACCGGACGCGATGGTCTGACCGGCCTTTTGGATCGCAGCCGCATGGAGATCGAGGCGCCGCGGCTGCTCGCCCTGGCGCTGAGCCAGAACAAGCCGGCGAGCATCGTGATCATCGACATCGACCACTTCAAGCAGATCAACGACCGCTTCGGTCACCTGGTTGGCGACGATCTGCTGAAACAAATTGCCGAAGCCATGACCAAGGCCGTTCGGCCGCAGGACTTCGTTTTCCGCTATGGCGGTGAGGAATTCGTTCTCGTCCTGCCGGACCTTGGGCACGAGGAAGCGATGCGGATCGCAGACCGGTTGCGCAAGCGTGTTGCCGACGTGATCCGCAATCCGGATAGCGAGACGATCACGATCAGCATGGGTGTGGCAACCGCGCCGGCCGACGGCACAAGCCTGCATGCCGTCCTGTCCGTGGCCGATGTCAGGCTCTATCGCGCAAAGAGCGACGGCCGCAATCGCGTCATCGGCCATCAAGAGGCATAAAAAATCCGGCGAACCTGTCGCCGGATCTTCATTTCGAACGCAACTGCGGACGATCAGGCGGCCAGCGCCAGCTCTGCGGCCTTGGCATGGGCTGCGGCAACGGCCTTTTCGGCGGCTTCCGGACCATAGGCCAGGCCTTCGACATAGATCGTCTCGACCAGCTCGATGCCCATGAAGCCGAGGACGGTCTTCAGGTAGGGCTCGGCATGGTTCATTGGCGCGCCCGGGCCCGACGAGTAGACGCCGCCGGAGGCCAGAACCAGGTAGGCCTTCTTGCCGGTGGCAAGGCCGACAGGGCCGTTTTCCGTGTAGGTGAAGGTGAGGCCGGCGCGGGCGACATGGTCGATCCAGGTCTTCAGCGAGGAATAGATGTTGAAGTTGATCAGGCCGGTGCCGATGACGATCGTGTCGGCGGCAAGCAGTTCGCCGACCAGTGCGTCGGAGACGGCGGCGGCCTTGGCTTCGGCGGCATTGCGGTCTGCGGCTGGCTTGCGGATCGCGGCGGTGAAGGTGCCATCGACGTGATCAAGCGAATTCGTTGCCAGATCGCGCTTGACGACAGCGGCACCGGTCTGGGCGCTCAGCTTGTTCGCAAGGTCGGTGGCAACCGTGTTCGAAAGCGAGTCCGCACCGCGCGGGCTGGAGGTGATGAGAAGAATGGAAGACATGGGAATGTTCCTTGATCGTTGCGTTCGGCGTCTGGAGGACACGCCGCCGTGACCATCAGATAGTTACGTTTGGTCATCGATAAAACTGTGATAATGTCGATCGATAGTATCGAATAATTGGATGGCCCATGGACGCGAATCCCACACTCGACCAGTTGCAGGTTTTCCTCGCTGTTGCCGATGCCGGCAGCTTTTCCGCCGCTGCCCGGCAGCTCAACCGGGCGCAGTCGGTGATCAGCTACACGATCGGCAATCTCGAGACGCAGCTCGGCGTCAGCCTGTTCGAGCGCAACGGCGCCCGTCAGCCGAAACTGTCGGAAGCGGGCACGGCGATGCTGGCCGATGCGCGTCGCATCGTCAGCGACCTGCGGGTCATGCGCGCACGCGCAACCAGCATGAAACAGGGGCTCGAGGCCGAAGTTTCCGTGGCCATCAGCGTCATGGTCCCGACCGAAGTCATGGTTTCGGTGCTGAAGGAATTTCGCGACACATTTCCGTCCGTATCGCTGCGGCTGGAAGTCGGCGAGCTCGGCCGGATCATGGAACAGGTGATGAACGGCCGATCGACGATCGGCATCGGCGGCGCGCTGCTCAGGCAGGACGATTCGCTGCTGGTCGAACGCATCGGCCACAATTATCTGTTGCCGGTCGCCACAGCCGACCATCCGCTGGCCTTGTTGAACCGGCCGCTGACCTTGGCCGATGTGCGCGAGGAGGTGCAACTGGTGGTCAGCGATGCCTCCGAACTGACCGTCGGGAGAGACTTCAACGTCCTGTCCTACAAGACCTGGCGGGTCAGTGACATCGCGACCAAGCACCAGTTGCTTCGAAGGGGGCTCGGCTGGGGAGGCTTGCCGGCCTCGGTGATCCGCGACGATCTGATCAGCGGTCAGTTGGTGCAGCTCGATCTGGAAGCCTATGAGCAAGGCTCCTACAATCTTTATGCGATCCGCAAGACAGCCAACCCGCCGGGGCCGGCTGCAAGCTGGATGATCGACGCGTTTCGCGAGCGCCTGTCCAACTGCCCGTCCGATTTGTCCGTCATTGTTCCGGACATGCGACACGAAGTCTTGGCCGTACCGGCTTGAATCGACTCCATGAAACGGTCTTGATCCAAGCAGATAAAAAGCCCGCGCTCTGATCGGGCGCGGGCCTGGCTGCGGCTCTTGCTATTGTGCCGTTCGGCGCTGTCAGAGTGTCAGGCGGAACTTGGCGAAGCCATCCACGCCGTCGCCGGCATCCTCGATCTTTGCCCCCTTGATGGCGGCGAGATAGTCGCGTGCCTTGGGGCCGGTCTCGAAGGTGACGGTGGTGTCGGCCAGCGGTGCGAACGACCAGTTTCCGTCAGCCTGCGGGTCGATCGTGCCCTGTTCGACGATGTAGCGCACGATGATGTCGCGATTGGTGTCCGGGCCGACGAAGACGACCTTGTCGCCGGCGATCTCCGGGAACTTGCCGCCGCCACCGGCGCGGTAGTTGTTGGTCGCCACGACGAAGCGCTGGCCGGGATCGATCGGATGGCCGGCAAACTGCAGATTGACGATGCGGCTTGATTCCGGATGGATCGCCTTGCCGTCCTTGTCGTAGCGCGGCGGCTTGCTCAGGTCGATCTGATAGGTGACGCCGTCGATCACGTCGTAATTGTAGGACGGGAAGTCCGGATTGATCAATGCGGCGTCCTTGGAGCCCGCTGTGATCTGGTTGAAGATGCCAGCCGACATTTCCAGCCAGTTCTTCACCTGCTCGCCGGTGATCGCAACCGCCTGGATCGTGTTCGGGTAGAGATAGAGATCCGCGACATTGCGGATGGCGATGTCGCCGGCCGGAACGTCGGTGAAATAATCGGCACCGCCGCGTCCGCCAACCTTGAAGGGAGCCGCCGCTGACAGGACCGGCAGGTCCTTCATGTCGCCATCCTTCAGCATGTCCTTGATATAGGCTGTCTGGGCGATCGAGACGATCTGCACCGACGGGTCGTCGGCGACCAGGGCGAAATAGGAATAGAGCGGTGCCGCGGTCTTGCCGACCGGGGTACGGACATAGTCGAGCGTTGCCTGATGCTCGCCGGCAACCGCGGCCACCACCTCAGGCTTGTCCTTGACGTCAGCGACCACCTTCTTGTTTTCGTCGCGATGCGAGATCGGCCGGGCTTCGCAGGTGAAGTCGACGATCTTCCAGCTGTTTCCATCTTTCTCCAGGAGCAGATCGATCAGGCCCATGTGGGAGCCCCAGAAGCCGGCCATGACGGCGGGCTTGCCGAGCAGCGTGCCCTTGATCGGATCGGCACCGGGCACGTCGACGAAATCCTTCGGGCCGGGGAAGACAAGATGCTGGTGGCCGGTGAAGATCGCATCGATGCCTTCGACGCCGGCGAGATAGAGCGATGCGTTTTCCATGCGCTCGCTCTGGCCATGGCCGTCGATGCCGGAATGCGACAGCGCAATCACGAGATCGGCGCCTTCCTCCTTCATCCGCGGCACCCAGGCGCGCGCAGCCTCGACGATGTCGCGTGTTTGGGCATTGCCTTCCAGGTTCTTCGCGTCCCAGACCATGACCTGTGGCGGGACGAAGCCGATGAAGCCGATCTTGATCGGGCTTTCCGCGCCGGATCCGTCGCGGATCATCTTGTCCAGAATGACGTAGGGCTTGAAATGCAGCTCATCCAGCTTGGGATCGGCCGCCAGCGCGCCCTTGGTCAGGTTGGCGCAGACGATCGGGAAATTGGCCCCGCCCAGCGTGTTGAACATGAAGTCGAGGCCGTAGTTGAATTCGTGATTGCCGAGCGTGCCGCAATCATAGCCGAGCACGTTCATCGCCTTGATCACCGGATGCAGGTCGCCGGCCTTCATGCCCTTCTTGTAGGCCATGTAATCGCCCATCGGATTGCCCTGCAGCAGATCGCCATTGTCGATCAGCAGCGAATTTCCGGCCTCGGCACGGATCTGGTCGATGATCGAGGCGGTGCGGGCCAGACCCATCGTGTCGTTCGGCTTGTCGGCATAATAGTCGTAGGGCATCACGTTGACATGGATATCCGTGGTTTCCATCAGCCGCAGATGCGCCTGGCTGCCATTGGCCCGGGCGGCAAAGGGATGCAGGGTGACCAGAGCGGCCGTGGCGGCAAGGCCGCCGAGCAATGAACGGCGCGAGATCGGATGCAGGTCGAATGATGACATGGGGGCTCCTTCAGAAATACCGTCTTGAAAGTCGAGGAGTTTAGGTCGGTTTCAGAACAGTTGCACCCCGAAAATGACAGGGGTGTGATCTCCCCTATCCATTGCCTAACAGCCTACCGCCCGGGTGCATTCGCCGGGTCCCGGTGAAAATGCCGGAAATAGGCGGAGATCTGCGCCAGGGTATTGCTGGTCTGTGCGAATTCCAGCCCCATCTTGCCGGCCCGGTACCAGCGCACCGTGCCTTCGATCAGGCCCAGTTCCGTTGTCCTGACGGTGACAGTGCTGCCGCGTTTGGCCTCGATCCAGCCTTCCAGTTGCAGCGCCATGCCGGTGCGGGAAATGTCGATGACGCGGATGTCGATCTGCTGGCTGAGATAGTCCAGTGTGCCCTTGAATCGACAGCGGATGCGCTGGGTCTGACGTCCGTCCTGGCTGGCGCTGAAACTGTCCTGACGTGTGGCAGCAAGCATGTCTAATCGCTCCATGAAAAGGAATGAAAGAAATGCGGCCAAGGTTGGTGATGCGGATGAACAGGATCTGGGTAATCTCGTTAAAATGCGAGATTTTTACCTAGCAAAAATCAGGTATTCGGCCTCCGAGAGGGTGATTTTACCGTAAACTGACAGGGGTTTTCGCTGAATCGCAAAAAAGATGGATAGCGACGCATCCATCTTTTCGACGCTGACAGGTGGTGGCGTCTGGCGCGCTCAGCGCGTCAAGACCGGCCGGACTTCCTTGTGGAAATTGCGGAAATAGGCTGCCAGCTTGGCCAGGGAATTGCTGTTCTGCTTGATCTGGATGCCCAGCCTTCCGCCCCGGTTCCAGCGCACGGTGCCTTCGATCAGACCGATATCATCGCTCTCGATGACCACCGAACTGCCGGTTGCGGCATGAAGCTGGCTGTAGAGTTCGAGTGCGAGTCCGGTCCGGGAAATATTGATCATCCGGCCATCCGCTTCCTGCTTCAGATGGCGTACGCGACTGTCGACGCGACACCGGCTTCGCTGGGATTTGCGCACATCCATGTCGAGAGAATTGCTCATTCGAGTGTTCCAGCCATTGATACCGGATCCACCGTAACGACGAATCGTAAGAACCGATTGAATCCAATCGTTAGGATTTTTCACAACCGTGGATTTTACAGTCCCACATTGGGACGATCGATGATTTCGCGCAGCGCAAAACTCGAATTGATCTTCACGACATGCGGCAGAGCGGACAGCCAGTCCCTGTGGATATGCTCATAGTCTTCGAGATCCTTGGCGGCGACCCGCAGGATATAGTCGTATTCGCCCGACATCAGGTAACAGACGAGCACATTCGGACAGCGCTTCACCGCAGCCTCGAATTCGGTCAGCGTCTTGGCGAACTGGCCCGACAGCGAGATATGCACGATGACCATCATCTTGTACTCGATCGCCTTGTGCGACAGGCGGGCATGATAACCGCTGATCACGCCGGATTTTTCCAGCATGTCGTGGCGCCGCGAACAGGCGGATGCCGACAGGCCGACTTTTTCGGCCAGGTCAGCATTGGTCATACGGCCGTTCTCCTGCAAAGCCTTCAGGATGGCAAGATCGATGCTGTCGAGGGATGACATTCGAAGAATTCCTCAAGATGGGTCGATATGGCGCAATTATCTGCGAAACTTGGCCGACTGGCAAACCCATTTTGCAAGGACATTCGCCGGCAAGAATGGTTCAATTCAGCCCTTGTTGAAGGCGCGGCTCAGCCGCCGAAATGGAGAGGAACGCTGTATGCGTGTCGGTTGCCCGAAGGAAATCAAAAACCATGAATATCGTGTGGGGCTGACGCCCGGAGCGGTGCGCGAATATGTGGCGCATGGTCACGACGTTCTGATTGAGACGGGTGCTGGCGCCGGCATTGGCGCAGACGACCATGCCTATATCGCAGCCGGCGCAAGGATTGCCGCCTCCGCCAAGGACGTGTTCGAAAAGTCCGACATGATCGTCAAGGTCAAGGAACCGCAGCCATCCGAATGGGTGCAGCTGCGCGAGGGCCAGATCCTCTATACCTATCTGCATCTGGCGCCGGATCCGGAACAGACCAAGGGTCTGCTCGCATCGGGCGTCACCGCCATTGCCTATGAGACCGTGACCGACGAGCGGGGCGGCCTGCCGCTCCTGGCACCGATGTCGGAAGTTGCCGGACGTCTGGCGATCCAGGCTGGTGCCACCGCGCTGCAGAAGGCCCATGGCGGCCGTGGCATCCTGCTTGGCGGCGTACCGGGCGTCTTGCCAGCTAAAGTCACCGTCATCGGTGGTGGCGTCGTCGGCCTGCATGCCGCCCGCATGGCCGTCGGGCTTGGCGCTGATGTGACCATACTCGATCGTTCGCTGCCGCGGCTGCGCCAGCTCGACGACCTATTCGCCGGCCGGAGCCATACCGTCTATTCGACGATCGATGCGCTCGAGCAGGAAGTGTTTTCCGCTGATCTCGTCATTGGCGCCGTGTTGATCCCGGGCGCTGCGGCACCCAAGCTGGTGACCCGCGAAATGCTCACTGGCATGAAGAAGGGCGCCGTCATCGTCGACGTCGCCATCGACCAGGGTGGCTGCTTCGAGACGTCGCATGCCACGACCCATTCCGACCCGACCTATGAGGTTGACGGTATCGTGCATTACTGCGTCGCCAACATGCCGGGTGCGGTTCCGGTCACCTCGGCCCATGCGCTGAACAATGCGACGCTGGTGCATGGTCTGGCGCTGGCCGATCGCGGCATGCGGGCGATTGCCGAGGACCGCCATCTGCGCAATGGCCTGAATGTGCACAAGGGTCGCATTACCAACAAGCCGGTGGCCGACGCGCTCGGCTATCCGGCAGTCGCCGCAGAATCCCTGCTGAACGTTGCGTAAGGGCTAAGGATCTCTCCAGTCACCTTACCCAGCGTGACGTCTGCAGCGTTTGATTGAACGCGGCCAATTGGGCCGGCCAGCACGCTGGCCGGCCTTTTCTACGTCCTGGGTTACGGGTTGCTTTGTCCGCCGCGCTCGATCCGGCACTGATAGCAATTGTTGCGCGCCGAGCGCACATGCACATAGGCAATCGCCGGATCGGCCAGCAATGTCTGTGCCCGGTCGACGATCGCCGGGGTCGGCGTCACGGCACCGGTGCCATAGACAATGCGGTCGTCTGCACCATAGCCGCGCACGATGTAGTCCGGGCTTTCCAGCATCGGCGGCAGCACCTCGCTTGCGGCATACCGCGTGCAGGGGTCTGCATGCAGAAAGATCGGCCCGGTTTCGGCATAGGGCTGCAGGCTCGGGAATGGGCGATAGGCAAGCGTCAGATAGGGCTGACCTTCCTCGATGAAGCCGAGGCAATGGCGGCATGGATAGCCGCCACCCGGCGACAGCCGTGTTTCCGGCGCAAGGCCGTAGGCATCAGGCGCGCCGGCCTGATAGGCGATGAATTCGTCGGTCGGAATGGCGGTGAAGCGCAGGGTCATGATCGTGTCTCGCAGAGGTTCTGAGGGGCATTTGCGGCCATCATGCGAGGTTCATCCGGCCCGCTCCACCCGATTCCTGCGCGCCGATGCGACATTCACCAAAAATGGAGGTTCTCTCGCCTATGCTGTTTCGGCTAGCGTCGGGCCAGCAGAACGGGGTCGGGGATTCCATGAGACACATTACCACTGCGCTGATCGCGCTTGGCGGCGCCTGCGCCGCATTTTTCGCCATGCCGGCAGGTTCGGCAAAGGCCGATCTGACCCCGGAAGAGATCACCGAAGGCCGCAAATATGTGGTCAACAACGCGATCTTCATCCTCTTCCACGAAGGCGGCCATATGCTGGTCTCGGAACTCGGCCTGCCGGTTCTCGGCCGCGAAGAGGATGCCGTCGACGGTCTGTCCGCCGTGATGCTACTGGAGAGCGAGGACGAGGAATTGCGGGCGGCAATGCAGGATGCGGCCGATGGCTGGTTCCTGATCGATGCAAACAATGCGCAGGGTGTCGAAGAGGCGGATTTCCAGGGCACCCATGGCCTGAACAAGCAGCGCGCCTATGCGCTGGTCTGCATGATGTCGGGCAAGGATCCCGAGTATTTCAAGGCGTTCATCGATTCGCTCGAGTTTCCTGAGGAGCGCCGGGAGCAATGCGTTGCGGAATACGAACAGACGCGCGACAGCTGGTGGGGCGTGCTCGATCCTTATGTCGACGATACGAAGACCTCGAATTTTACCGTCACCTATGAGCCGGCCGGCGACGATTTGAAATATGTCGAGGACATGCTGAAAGAGGGCCAGGTGCTTGAGGCGATTTCAGCGACCTTTGGCGAGGGATACAACATTCCCGATGGCATCAAGGTCACGGCCAAGACCTGCGGCGTGATCAACGCATTCTGGGATCCTGCGGCCCGCGAGATCACCTTCTGCTACGAGTTCGCCGCGCATCATGCCGATCTCGTCAGCCAGTATTTCGAGGAAAACCGTGCGCCGTCTTCACCGGACGGCGAGTCGCAGGCGCAGGCTGACGTAAAGCGCGGAATGGTGTCGGCCCTCAAGGCTGCGGCATCCGATCAGTAGCGGCAGATCCGCCCGCTTCGCCGGTAGCGACGAAGCGGGCAGCGCCGCCAATATCAGAACGTCGCGCCGTCGCGCTTCATCAGCTGCAGCAGTTCCTGCTCGGTCATCGGCTCGACCAGCGCGTTGAAGGTCTCGACCGGGGAGAAGCCGAACTGCTGGTAGAGTTGCAGCGCGCGCGGATGGTCCAGCGAATTGGTCGTGACCGTGACCTTGTCCGGATTGCTGGTCCAGGCGGCATAGAGCGCCTGCAGCAGGAACCACTTGCCGATGCCGAGGCCGAGGCCGTATTCGAACAGGCCGAAATAGGACAATTCGACCAGTTTATCGCTTTCCTGCGACAGTTCGTAGAAGCCGGCCGGAGCACCGTTCACATAGAGAACCGAAATCGAGACCTTCGGATCGTGGATGATCGCCTTCAATGCGTCGTCGGTCATGCGCAGGCGCTCGTACCAGTGCCAGCGCGCGCCGACCTGGCGGTGTAGGAAGCGGTAGAAGGCGAGCGGAATTTCCTGGGTGCGCATGATCGCCGTCTGGATATTGACCGGCACCGGCAGGCTCGACTTCGGCGGTGCCGTCATTTCGAGACGGGTGACATGGGCGGTCAGCGGTCCTTCGGTCTTCGACGTCAAGGGTTCGGCCGAACCCGTCGTCACCGGTGTGTCGGTCTTTGACCCCCATTCCGACCAGGAGCCGTCATAGAGCGAATTGTCGGTATGACCGAGGGATTCCAGCGCCAGCGTCACGACAGCTGCCGTAATGCCGGATCCACAGCTGGTGACGACCGGCTGGGACAGGTCGATGCCGGCATTGGTGAAGATCGAGCGCAGGGTGGCGAGATCCTTCAGGCGACCATTTTCAGACAGCAGCGACGCCGGAACGCTGCGTGCACCCGGCATGTGGCCGGAGCGCATGCCCTCGCGAGGTTCCGGCTCTTCCCCGGTGAAGCGGCCGGCCGGGCGGGCATCGGCAACCTGCCTATCGCCAGTGTCGGCGATCGCCGACATCTGGTCGAAGGAGGTGATGCGGGCGCGGTCGAAATGGGTATCGAAATTGACCGGCTCCGGCTCCGGCAGATCGGTTTCCAGCTTGCGGCCACTGGCCTTCCAGCCGTCGAGCCCGCCGTCGAGCACATAGACGCGTCTGGCGCCCATGACGCGGAACATCCACCAGACGCGCGGCGCCGAAAAGAAGCCTGGGCCGTCATAGACGACGATGGTATCGGTCGCGGAAATCCCGAGCTGGCCGACCGCATCGGCAAAGAAGGCCGGCGAGGGCAGGGAGTGCGGAAGACCGGTCGACTTGTCGGCGATCACGTCCTGATCGAAGAACACGGCGCCGGGAATATGACCGCTCGCATATTCGGCAGCGCCATTGCGGTTATGCGCCGGCAGATACCAGGATGCGTCGACAAGCTTGAATTCGGGAGCCCCGAGATGCTTTTCGACCCAGTCTGCTGAGACGACGAAACGGCTTCTTTCCCCGGACATGCTGTTCTCCCGTACCTTGTTTCAGGCGGAGACCTCCGGAACACCAAAGCGGATGCGGAACCGGCGGTTCTCCTTGCCCTTTTTCTCGATTTTGGCGATATGAATCGCACCGACCTCTTGGGTCTCCGAAACATGTGTGCCGCCGCAGGGCTGGCTGTCAACGGCGGAGTTCTCGCCGATCGCGACAAGGCTGACCCGGCCAAGCCCGACAGGCGGGCGGACATTCTTCGACTTGACGATGCCGGGATTGGCGACGAGCTCGGCATCGGTGATCCACTGCAGATAAACCGGATGGTTTTCCGCAATCAGCTTCATCAGGTCGGCTGTGACCTGATCCTTGTCGATCGTCTCGGACATGTCGAAATCGACCCGGCTTTCCTCTTCGCCGACGGCAGCCCCCGTAATCGGAAAGGGGCAGACGACCGAAAGCAGGTGGCAGGCGGTGTGCATGCGCATCAGCTTGTAGCGTCGCGGCCAGTCGATATGCAGAACAAGGGATTCACCGACCGCCGGCGACGGCTGGCCCTCAGCCGGCTGGTGCAGGATGATGTCCTTCGTCTCGCCATGGCGCGTCAGCGCGATATCGATGCGCGAACCGTCCTGCCGTTCCAGAAAACCGAGATCCCCCGGCTGGCCGCCCGAGGTGGCGTAGAAACAGGTCTGGTCCAGTTCGATGCCGCCATCGTCATGGATAGCCGTGACCACCGCTTCGCATGTCGAGAGATAGAAATCGTCGCGATAAAGGGCGGTGGTCGGCATGCTATTCCTCAGGCAGTTTCAAAAGGCAGGTCGAAATCGGCGCGCTTTTCCATCCAGCCCGGCACCGGCAGCTCCTTGGAGCGCAGGAAGTCGGGATTGAACAGCTTCGACTGGTAACGGTTGCCATAGTCACACAGGATTGTCACGACCGTATGGCCGGGGCCAAGATCTTTCGCAAGCCGGATAGCGCCGGCAATGTTGATGCCCGACGAGCCTCCCAGGCACAGGCCCTCGTTTTCAACCAGATCAAAAACGATATCGAGCGCCTCGGAATCCGGGATCTGGTAGGCATGGTCGGGCGTGAAACCTTCGAGATTGGCGGTGATACGGCCCTGGCCGATGCCTTCGGTGATCGAGGAGCCGGAGGATTTCAGCTCGCCGTTCTTGTAGAATTCATAAAGGGCGGCACCCATCGGATCGGCAAGGCCGATCTTCACTTCGGGCTTGAGGTTGCGCAGGCCAATGCCGGTGCCGGCCAGCGTGCCACCCGAGCCGACGGCGCAGATGAAGCCATCGACGGCACCGCCGGTCTGGTCGAAGATCTCGCGCGCGGTCGTTGCGATATGGGCATCGCGATTGACGGTGTTGTCGAACTGGTTGGCCCAGATCGCGCCATTCGGCTCGCTCTTGGCAAGCTGGGCTGCCAGCCGGCCGGAAATCTTCACGTAGTTGTTCGGGTTCTTGTAGGGAACCGCAGGCACCTCGACCAGCTCGGCACCGAGCAGCCTGAGCGCATCCTTCTTTTCCTGGCTCTGGGTCTCGGGAATGACGATGACGGTGCGGTAGCCGAGCGCCTTGGCGACCAGCGTCAGGCCGATGCCGGTATTACCGGCCGTGCCCTCGACGATCACGCCGCCGGGCCGCAGCAGGCCACGCTTTTCCGAATCGCGGATAATGAACAGGGCGGCGCGATCCTTGACCGACTGGCCTGGGTTCAGGAATTCGGCCTTGCCGAGAATGGTGCAGCCGGTCGCCTGGGAGGCGCCCTTCAGCCGGATCAGCGGCGTATTGCCGATCGCCTCGAGGACGGAGGGATGAAATGCCATGAATATCTGCCTTTTCGTCTTGTGCGAACACTAGAACCAAATGCGCGGGGAAGAAAACCACACGCCCATTCATTTTTGTCCTTCTGGACAAGATTATGCGGGCGAAGCGGTCTGCGCGGGACTGAAACGCTCTTTTCCGCTTGGGGACCGGCAAAGGCAAGGAATAGCATTTCGCGCCGAGGTGGGGGCAGGGAAAATGCGTTCGGATTGGGCTACATTCGCAAGGCTGTCGAACCGGCTGCTTTCATGCGTCGCAAAGTCGATCAATAATGATGGCGGCATTGCGCGATCAGAAGCCCGTCTTCCGTCGGGCTATAGACGAGCCGATGCTCCGGGTCGATGCGCCGCGACCACCAGCCACGCAGATCGCCCCGCAGCGGCTCCGGTTTACCGATGCCCTGAAACGGTAACCGGCTGGTTTCCCTGATCAGGTGATTGACGCGCGCCAGCATTTTTGGATCCGTGGACTGCCAATACAGATAGTCCTCCCAGGCACGCTCATGAAAAATGAGCTTCACTCCGAAAGCTCACGCACGTCGCCCTTGCCTTCATCGAGTTCACGGACCGCTTCGAGCAGGCGTTCGGCGTTGCGGGGGCTTTTTAGCAAATGCTGCGTTTCCTCATAGGACGCGAAGTCCTCCACCGACATCAGAACGGCGGCAGGCTTGCCGCGATCACGGGTGATCAGGACAGGGGTGCGGTCCTCCGTCACGCTGTCGAGCAGGGAGGCGAGGTTCTTGCGCAGGTCGCTGTAGGATGTGGTTCTCATGGCCTATTGTACCTGATTGAGTACAGCAGGCAAGGGCTGTCGCGGTCGGACGCATGCGCGGTGAACGCCGGTTTCCATCTCCGCTCTCGATGGATGCAGTGAACTGGACACATCAGGATCGCCCCCTCATTCCCCCTTCAGCCCCTGCAAGGCCGAAAGCGCTTCGTCTCTCGCCTGCTTGTGATCGACGATCGGGCTGGGATAGCTCTTCCCAAGCGTCACGCCGGCTTCCTTGAGCACCGTAAGCGGTGCCTCGAACGGCCGGTGGATATAGGTGTCGGGCATAGCCTTCAATTCGGGCACGAAGGTGCGGATATAGCGCCCTTCGACGTCGAATTTTTCGCCCTGGGTGATCGGGTTGAAGATGCGGAAGAACGGCGATGCGTCGGCGCCGGAGCCGGCGACCCATTGCCAACTGGCCGCATTTGACGCCGGATCGGCATCGACCAGCGTGTCGCGAAACCAGCGCTCGCCGCAGCGCCAGTCGATCATCAGGTCCTTGATCAGAAAGGAGGCGGCGATCATCCGAACCCGGTTGTGCATGTAACCGTGGCGCCAGAGCTGGCGCATCCCGGCATCGACGATCGGGTAACCTGTCTCGCCGCGCTGCCACTTTTCCAGGAGATCCGGTGCCGACCGCCACGGGAAGGCGTCGAACTTGGAGTTCCAGTTCTTCGATTTCAGATCGGGGAAGTGAAACAGCAGGTGGTAGGAAAAGTCACGCCAGACCACTTCCTTGCGGAAATGGATAATGTCCTCGGAGGCGAAGCGCCCGGCAAGCCCGCGTGTCGCGTGCCAGATCCAGGCCGGCGAGATTTCACCCATCGCCAGATGCGGCGACAGCATCGACGTGTTCGGCCGGGCAGGGAAGTCGCGCAGGCTCCGGTATCCGGCAAGGCCGTTTTCGATAAAGTCGCCGAGCCGTTCCTGCGCGCCGGCTTCGCCTGGCTGCCATATCTCGGAAAATTCGGAAGCCCAGTTGGGTTTGCTCGGAAGAAGCGACCAGTGGTCGAGCGGCTCGCTGTCCGGCCAGTGCGGTGGTGAGGCAAGGGAGGTCGGTGCGGGTGCCGGCTCGCGTGGTTCACCGGAGCTTTCCAGCGCTTTCCAGAACGGCGTGTAGACACGGAAATTGGTGCCGGCGCCGGTTGTCAGCCGTGTCGGCTCGTGCAGGATCTGACCGGCAAATGTGCGAATGACAAGGCCGTCCTCGGTCAGCCGCGCCTTGATCGCCTTGTCGATTGCAATGCCGGGCGGATCATAGCGCCGGTTCCAGTAGACGCTGCCGGCGCCGGTCTCGTCGATCAACTGATCGAGCACCTGTCCGGCTGGCCCGCTGCGTAAAATCAGCCGGCTGCCGATCGCCTCGAGCGACTTGGTAAGCGCGACGAGGGAATGATGCAGCCACCAGGTCTGCGCCGCCCCAAGCGGACCTGTCTCCGCAGAGGCAGGCTCTCTGATATAGACGGGAATGACACGTCGCCCCTCATCCGCTGCCGTGGCCAGAGCTGCATGGTCGTCGAGACGCAGATCCTTGCGGAACCACAAAATCAGGGGTTTGGTCGAGGGCATTCCGGATACTCATCTGCTGTTTAACCCCCTGATACGAAGGAACAGCGCGGGAGGATCATACTGGAATGGGAATTAGCAGGGAAAAAGGTTCGAAATCGCGTTCAGGCGGCCGTCAGCACGGCGGGGGAACGGTGACGTTGCTCGGCATGAATCAATGCCATGATTTCCGTCGCATTTTCACGAACATAGAGGCGATGGAGCTTTTCCGCGACCGGCGCATTTGTCAGCAGGCAGGTGTACTTCTCCCGATCGTACCAGCGGAAATCCACCACATTGTCCATGTTCACGAAGAGGGGAAAGCCGTCCCCGTCATGAAGCTGGATCCACATCTGCTAGTCCCCCAATACCGTTTGTCACTGGATTTTGGATAACAAGCAAAGATGAAGAGTGAGTTGCCCGGCCGTGAGGGAAGCTGTGATTTTTTGAAATGAGGAGGAAAATCATGGCGACCAAAAAGAGAAAAGGCCCGCGCTTGTTCAGCGCAGGCCTTTAGAATGAGATGGCTCCCCGGGCCGGGCTAGTCGATGAAAATCGAACCAGTCGTGAATTCCGGAAATTCACTTGTTCACCAGATACTTAGGTCGTCGTCTCGTGGTCCAGCATTGCGGCCAATGTGGACTTCACGTGGCCCGATTGTGGACCGCTAAGTGACGTTAAATCAGAGTGAAGCGGGACGCAACCCGCGAGTGTCGGCAGGGCTTGCGTCTGAGGGTTGCTGATTGCACAATCTTGTGGCGGCAAGTCTTGGTAGGAGCAGAAGCGGTGTGGCCATTCAGTAGGAAGAAAAAAGAATCAACTCCTGCTCTCGTCTTCAAGGACGGTGAAGCCTTCCTCAAATTTCAATGCAAGTACGGGCACACTGAGATTATTCCGGGGCAGGGGATCGTTGCCATAGTGGTCGATGCCGCGAAGGAATTCGGCGTTGCTGCTGCGGTCAAACGCCAGCCAAATGGGACGCAATTGGCGGCGTTGAAAGTCTCCTCCGAAGACGGCGGATTCCTCGTCATGGCAACCACGGCCACGGAAAAAGGCGCCCCTCTCAACCCGGACGACTACGTGATTTGGGTTCCGATGCAACATCAGGCGGCTATGGTGGATGCCGTAGATGGAATTGATCCGCGCTTCGGCTGGGTCGGCTTCATCGTCGCAAAAATAAAGGCCGAGATCGACCCGAAGAGCGAGCAGTTCAGTATCATAAGCCGCTACGACTAGAGTTCATTCAAGGTTCTGATTTCGCTGGTGAGGGAAGATTCGTGGCTTGGAATGCAATGATCGACGGGCAGGTGTTAACTGCCAGCCGCGAACAGGTGATGCGCCTGAAGAGTTTATATGTCGGCCAGAGTGATCTGGCATCGCGGATGTCGGAGATGATGTGGTTCGACATTCTTGTCCACGACGAGGTGTTCGGGATCGATCCCATAGAGGTTCTTGAAGCCGTCAAGGAAGTTGAGGCAGGTGAGATCACATTGCACACGAAGAGGGCGACCCAATTCACCCGCGAACCGCTCAAGGGCCTATGGCACAAGCACTATTTTTCCGCTCGGTTCTTGCCGCACAATATCCTACTAGGTCTGGGAAATAACGGTCTCCGAAAGATCGTCACCGAAGAATTGGACGCTACGAAGTCCCCAGTTGTCACGGAGGAGATGCTGAGAGCGGTTGCCGAACGTGTGACGAGGGAACCTTTGGACGCCCGTCACGAGGCGGGAAAGATCACTGGCGAGTGGATCGTTTTCGCTCGGCACGAGGGGAGGAACTACTACTTGTGCCTAGCGACGCACTCGACAGGGGACGACGTGGTTTTCGATAACATCCAGAAGGGGTGCGCTCGTGAGTTTCCCGATTTGCCATTGGGCTTGAGTAGATAGAGATATTTGGACGCGCCGTCCGCTAGTCGTCCAATCGAAGTGTTTTGGAGAAGCGCGTCATTATTTCGTACTCCGAGAACTGTTCCCAAATCCATAAATTCGTATTCGAGATCTCTTTTTCAACTTCCGCATGTCGCTCTGTATTGGCTACTACAAGAATGCCGATCTCGTTGGTTGTGTACTCGGCTGGATTTTCAGATCGGTAGTCAATTACAGCCCGCAACTCACTTCCAATTTCATCAATCCATTCGGCAGTCTCCTTATCGAGAACAAATGGGGCTCTAAGGCTGATTTTGCAGAACTCCTCATAATGTTCTTCCTCATAATATTTCACCTCGCGATGCTTGCTGCCGAATTCTATGAATTCCTTGTAGATTTCCATCCGCTTATCGAACAATGACAAGCGGTGTGATCTTATCGCGCTCTGGTCGGCGATCTGCATCTGTTTCGTAAGCAACTCGGTTTGATCCTGCATCGCCGCCGTTTGTGCACCCAGGAATTTTGCCTGCTCATCGGCAGCAGCCGCTTGTTGCTTCATCACTGTCCGATTCTCGTCGTTGGCTTCGCGCTGCAACTTCAGTTCTTTCGACTGGATCAGGACCGCCGCGATAAGCCAGACAAAGGCCAATGGGCTGAATATCCCGGCAATGAAATCGCCGAGACTGTTCAACTTCATGCTATCCACATAGATCCCGATATTTTTGTCCAGCCCGAGTCCTGCTCCGTGGCTTTGCAGGAAACGATGCAGGCCAAAAAGAACCACGAAATAGGCGAGCGTGATCGCAGCGAATACATAGACCAGATTGATTTTACGCACCGAATACCCCGAATATCATCCAGCGAGATACAAGCATATGTGTAGCAAGATTTCCATGTGTATGGCTTTCGTTACCGTGCGGCGCGGGCGTGCGGACTCAATATCGCATGAATGTCGGGGGGCTGATTTTGTGAGGATGCTTTTCCTCCAATTGTCTTATCTGCAATGGTAATGGGACTGGCTTGTTGCCCCGGCATGCATTTCGCGCCGACGGCACTGCGTTGGAGCAAATGCGGACTTGGCTGGATGCATATGGTTTTGCCTTTGGAAAGCCAATTACGCTATTCACTGGCGCAAGCTTACTTCATCTTTTGGAAAAGCATGGCTACCGGGCTAAGGTCGAACTGAGGGAAGCCCGAAAAGACCTCAAACCATGAGATTACGGATAGAGAAGCTCAGTAAGAATGTCCGCTGGCCCCAAATTTTTCGTCGATGAAAAGCAGATCGTAGCCGTGCATGACCGCATGATCGCCAGCGACAGTGACCTGACGCGGCACGTTGCGTTGATAGGCACCTGTCTCGAATGCTTGAGCCTGCTGCCAGAGTTCCACAAAGAGGGTGACGTCACAGAGCTAAATGTTCTGCGATTGGGAGTTCGTTGCTTCAACTCGGGGGCTTCTGCGCTGCGCCTGCTGCGGTGCGGATATTTCCAGCCAGCAGTCATAATGATTCGCGATCTGCTGGAGGTACGTTGTTTGATGGACCTATTCGTCAGGGAACCATCGGCCCTACAAGACTGGCTTTCGATGCGGGATAAGGACCGTATGAAGCATTTTAAACCTGTTCGTGTGCGTGAGCGGTTGGATCAATTTGACAGCGTTAACGGAGAGCAGCGCAGAGCTGCGTACAGTCTCTTTAGTGAGATTGCAGTTCATCCCAATCCAAACGGCCACTTTTTGATCTCGCCAGAACATGCGACCCGCATTGGACCGTTCTTTAGCTATGAGTATTTCCGCCCGGGCATTGAGGAGTTGGTCTCGCACTTATCGTCAGCAACAGCGGCATTCTGCAACTTGTTTGAGACTGATAACGTCACGGCACTGAACGCGAAAGAAAAGTTCGCAACACAGTTGGCGGAGTGGCGAAAACGCTATTTCTCGCCAAAAAATGGGTAAAAAATGCGAGGCCCCGACCTCGATAGGTGTGGAGGCTAGTTCCCCCCGGTGGGGCACTGCTATGGAGACAGAAGTTTTTCGATTGGAGGACCGGCTTGTCAAGAGAGCCCACGTTCAACCCGCTCAACCTAGCAATAGCCGGAAGCTTTTTATTTCAGCTCATAGCTGTAATTCTCCCAGTATTCGCTGTCTTCACCCTTTCGTACATGACCTTGGTCTTTGCGTGGGAAGCATGCAAGGGAGGTGAGTATGGCCCATTGGTGCGGGCGGGTACGGTTATTCAAACCATTGCTTTCCTCTATATCCTGATCGAGGAAGTTTGGGGGATAACGCCGCGCGATCTTGCAATGGAAATGGAAGCAAGTTTCCACCGTTGGCATGCGCACGAGATGCCAGAAGCGACTGTCGCTCTCGATAAATTTCGGACTTTTGCCGCATGGAGCAGCCGCGTACATAGGCCCCTAGTCAGAACAGTAGAAGCGCTGTTGGTGCTCTTGGGTGGAGCGCTCAGTGGATTTGGCGACCTGATTGGGCCATGGATAGGTTCATACATCTCATAGGCTATTTGGGTATGCATCAAGAGAACCAGCGAAACATTGGTTCGATAATTCGTATTGACAACCCTAATGGAACCGATGATAAGCGAACCACGTAAAACGAACTATGGGGTTCCCGATGCATACCCGTGCCTACCTCCGTGCCAGCACCAAAGAACAGGACGCAAGCCGTGCCAGAGATGACCTCCAGAGCTTCGCTGACGAGCGCGGCTTGAAGATCGCCTCGTGGTATGTCGAGAACGAGAGCGGGGCTTCGCTGGCTCGTCCTGAGCTTTTCAGGCTGCTTTCCGATTGCCATCCCGGCGACCTGATCTTGGTTGAGCAAGTGGACCGCTTGAGCCGCTTGAATACCGAGGATTGGGCAGCGCTCAAAGCGGAGATCACCGCAAAGCGGGTGCGTGTCGTGGCACTGGACCTGCCGACCTCCTATCAGTTGGCGAACTCCGGCGACGATTTCACCACTCGAATGCTCGACGCGATCAACGGCATGATGCTGGATATGCTCGCAGCCATCGCCCGCAAGGACTACGACGACCGCCGCAGGAGGCAACGTCAGGGCATCGATAAGGCCAAGTCGGAAGGGGCCTATCGGGGCCGTCCCGAAGACGCAAAGCGCAATGACGCAATCACTTCCATGCTCAAGAGTGGGCAAAGCTGGAACAGCATCGTCAACGCGACAGGCTGCTCCCGCTCGACACTTTCGCGTCTGGCAAAGCGGATCAGCGACAAGGTGGAGGCGTGACCGTGGCCCATGCGCTCCCTTATATCGTCATCGTGCCGATGCTCTTGGCGGGCGTATGGGGCGTCTACGACACGTTTTTCCGGGACTAGGGGTGCGACAATCTGTCCACATGGTCCCGTAAGTGGGAGCATCAGAAGCGAAGGCGGGGCTCCCGGCCCGCATTTGCAGGGCGGGGCCATTCCCACTACAGGGACCATCCAATCCCGCCACCAAAACAGTCCCGATAGTGGGTGCATCTTGTTGTTTTAATTACGATTAGTTCCTGCGATTTCTTTCCCTGCCGCGCTGGTGCGGCTTGAGGAGAGAACATGCAGCCGACGCACGCCACCCAGGAATCCCCATTCATCCCACTTTGCGCCGCCCTCGACACCCTTGAGAGCATCGCGCACCCGGCCAATACTCCCGCCCGCTTTGCCTTGAGATCGATGACGGACGTGGTCGATCAAGGCTTTCAAGTCGCTTTGGCACTGGCGGAAGGGCGGGACGTTAAGGCGCGTGACGTTCAGAGGCAGTTGACGTTTGTCACCGCCAAATTGCTCGAAGTGAGCCAACTGCTTGGATTGCCCGAAAACAGTTCCGCAAGGCGATGCCTCGCCCTCATCAAGTGGGAGGGGTGAGCATGGCGCGGCACCGTGATGATCGCAAACCGCGTCGAGCAGAGTTCCGATCAGAGAAGAGAGGGGGAAAGAGTGCTTTTAGGGCGGGGTTCGTCAGCGGGTTCTGCTCGCCATTTTTAATCCTCACGAGAGTTCTGGCACGGCCCCCAATGCGTGGCGTTGTTTTGGAGGACGCCGTGGGCGACGTGGCGGGCGCCTTTAGCGATGTATTGACCGAGGAGGGCGAGCAGCGCGTACGAGCCAGCAAGGACGTTTAGGCGAATGCGCCGCGCGGGGCGATAACACAGCCTCATTGAGGAAGACACACCGATTACCCACTCATAAAGGTGGGCGCACCGATAACCCACCCATCAAGGACGAACGATTTTGCTATGCGTTTTCGCATGGCCATGTCGCGAAGCTATGCGCAATTCGTCTGTGACCCTATCTGTTTTCAGCGCGTCGCCGCTTGGTATCCGCGTCGGCAAGAATGCAGGCGTCCACTCTGTTTTTACCCATGTCCACAATAGGAAGCTCATGACCACAACTGACAATCATCATCAATCCCAAACGAGAACCCGCCGTTCGAACACCGCCGCCCACCGCAGTGCCCCCATTCGTTTCCGTGACCAGCACGGGAGGGAGTGCTACAAGGTCCCGCTTGACCGGCAAGGACAATACCACGCAACAGTCACGGCGCGGGACTATCAAACCATCCGGGAGGCAGGGGCAACCGGCGCTTGGTATCTGAACGGCAATGGAAGTGGCGGAGCCTACGTCCGCATTCACTTCAACCGTACCCGCCTGATGCCCGCTAGGATCATCGCAGGCGCCGGGCCCCGTAGCGTGGTTCGCTACATCAATGGCGATTCCCTTGACCTCCGGCCTGAGAACATCGTCTTGCAACGCGGGGCTTCCAAGAAGGCGGACGCTTTCATCGTCGCCGACCACATCTCCACGGGCCTTGATACCGGATGGTAAGTCGATGACGGCAGAAGCCGCCGTAGTCCACCGGGAGCGGGCCTTTGTCGCCCTCTCAGAAATCACCGTTCAGCCCGACTTCATTTCCCGGAGCGGCCCGCAAGACCGAGCCCATGTGCGGACGCTAGCCCAAGCCGTCAAGAACCACGGCCCCCTTGATCCGGTCCTTCTGTGGCGGGACGGGGAAACGCTCGCCTTGCTGGACGGGGCATATCGAATAGCAGCGTATCGGGCGGCAGCATGGCGGGACGCAATCCCGGCCTATGTGGTTTCTTGTGACCGACGGACGGCACTCTTGCTGGCAGCAGGGGCCAACTCCAAAGACAAGGCCAGTCTCACGCAAAATGAGAAGGCGGACTTGGCATGGCGGCTTGTTCGCGAACCCGGCATGGATTTCTCGAAGCCTGAAATTGCCCGTGCGACTGGCATTTCTAGCGCCACCGTTGGCCGCATGAGGGCGCGGCACAAGGCGTTGCTCAAGAGGGCCAACGTGGAGCTTACGGGGCACTGGTGGCGCGATAGGAGCGATGATTGGGACGAACAACCCGAGGGCCCGGCGATGAGCGACGGTCAACGGAGAAAAGCCATCATTCAGCTTGTCAACGAATTGCGTAACTTGCTCGACTGGCGAAAACCGGGGGCGATTACGAGGGACAGCACGGCGGTGTTCGAGGCGCTTTATGAAGCACTAGGAACCAAGGCTGCCCGGTTCTTCGCTGATTGGGCCGTGGGCGGGGAGGGAGACGACGGGGACGAGTGGAGTAGCTTCGACCTCGATACCGAGCCCCCGGCCTCCGAGGACGATGACTCCTCCCCATTCTAGACCACCATCATATCACCAGTAGGGGCGTATCATGATACGGCCCGCGCTTCCTCATAAGCCCCTGTCGTTTCCACGGCGGGGGCTTTTTCGTTCACATTCTCATCACTGAAAGACCCCTAAAACCATGGAAAATTCCGACTTCACTCCGCGCATCACGATACATACGGACGGCGCTTGCTCCGGTAATCCCGGCCCCGGAGGCTGGGGCGCTGTCATTTCGTATTTGCACGGCGATGACCGGCAAGAGCGGCTTGAATTGTCAGGCGGCGAAACGGAAACCACAAACAATCGAATGGAACTCAGTGCCGTCATACGGGCCCTGTCATTTGTCCAGGAGCGCGATGGATTTGATCCGTCTATTCCGATCACCATTATCAGTGACAGCAAGTATGTGGTGGATGGGTTCACCGTCTGGAGGCCGAATTGGAAGCTCAAAAATTGGCGAACTGCCGACAAAAAACCCGTCAAGAACCAAGAACTGTGGCGGCATCTGGAGTTCGTTGCGACTGAACTCGCATTGTCGTTCCAGTGGGTGAAAGGCCATGCCGGAGACCCAGACAACGAGGCCGCCGACGCTCTGGCAAATGCGGCGATGCCCACCTCCCTATTCGCCTGACACCCACCCAACAAACAATCTCAACAGGCCTCGTCATCGCGACGGGGCCTTTTCTTTTGCATGGAGAACTGAATGACAACCCGCCTTGCGGAAGCAATCAAGACAGAAGCCGCAAGGATCGGAGCCAATCCCGCAGACCTCGCGACCGTTATCTCCTACGAGACCGGGGGCACCTTCGACCCTTGGAAAAAGGGCCCGACGACCAAGTGGGGAACGCACCGTGGATTGATCCAGATGGGCGACCCGCAGCGCGAGAAGTACGGCTACCACAAGGACATGGAGATTGAGGACGCGGTTCGTGCCTCCGCCGACTACCTCGTGGACGCTGGCTTCTCCCCCGGAATGGGCCTTCTCGAAATGTATTCGGCAATCAACGCCGGGGGCATCGGGGAGAAGTATTATGGCCGCAGCGATGCGGGGGCTGGTGGCGCTCCGGGCACCGTTCGGGACAAGGTTCAATACCAGATGGGAAGCCATAAGCAGAAGGCTATGGCGCTCCTGAACGGGGAGTTCACGCCGACCGAATACAGCTACTATGGCGATGACACCGGGCAGGACCTCCCGGAAATCACGACCAGCCCGAACGATGTGATCAGCGCACCCGCTCCGCAGACTTACGTGGAGCAGAACGCCAACCCCGATCCGCAGCCTTACGGGTTCGTTGAGGGCGTCGGGGCGAACTACCAAAGCTTCGGCATCACGGCGCACTTGTCGCGATGGATGGAGGAGAGCGGGATGGACCCGAGCTTCACCATTGGCGACGACCGGGGCAAGCATCTCCAAAAGTCCTACGCCCCCCAGTATCACGACTTCCTCCTCTCCTCGGATAGCGATTTCAATCTCCGCCGTCGTGAGGAGTGGGTCCAGAAGGACATGGTTCGTCAGGCCCGCATTAGCCAGTCGGGCACCGTTGCGAACCTTTCACAGGGCCTCGTGGCGGGCGCGATCGATCCCGTTTCGTTGGGTATCGGCGTGGCCTCCGGTGGCATGGGCGCGGCCCTAGTTGGCGGCGGACGTGTGGGCCGGGCGCTCTACGGGGCAGTCTCCGGCGCGGCGATGAACGCTGCTCTCGACGTTGGCTCCGAAGCGATCACGGATAACCCCTATGCCGATCCCGTCATGGCGGGCGCAGCGGGGGCCCTGTTCGGTTTGGTGGCGCTCTCGTCAACACTCGCGGGGCCTCATTCGAGGGCCATGCGGCCTATGATGCAGCGGCCTCAATCCGGCGCGGGGTGGCTCCTCCGGCTGACGCAGAACCGTCCGCCTCCATCTCACTATCGGGCTCGGGCGGGGCGGCGAGGAACCCCGAAATGCGGGATAGCCTCATCGGCTTGGATCGCGGCGCGTCGATTGAGATGGCGGACGAAAGTGTCCCCGTAGGCTTCGGCGGGTGGTTCCGAAAGGGCGACGTGACGGGCCAGATGACGACCGCAAAGAACCCGATGACGCGCCTGATCGGTGCCAATTTGTTCGAGGAGACGGCGGGCTTCACCGACCACTCGGTTGTCCCGGACAGCGTGAACTCCCGGTTCCGGGCCACTCATCGCAAGTTCGAGGGCAACTTCAACTCGGCATACCTCCCGGCTAAGAACGCCTACATCAAGGAGGCCGGGCTTTCTCGCCTGAACATCACAGGCCGGGCGCAGAAGGAGTTGGAGTTCAACCGGGCCGTCAACGACTACATTTGGGACAGCAACCCGAGCCCCGACACCAGCCCCCATGTCGTCGCTGCCGCCTCGGCATTCCGCAAGGGGATGGCCGACTTCGCCACAGAGATGGCGGACGCGGGAATGTGGAAGGGTGGCCCGGATGCGAACTATGTGCCCCTCGTGGCGGATCACAACGTCATCGCTCGTGTGGACCAGCTCGTCCACCAAGAGGTGATGGAGAAGTTCTTCAAGGACGCCATTCGCGCCCACGCCTCGCATATTTCGGACGACCTCGCGGCTCGCATGGGCCGGGGCTATTGGTCAAATATCCGAAAGGCGGGCTTCGGGATCGAGGACAGCATGTCGAAGGCTCTCCATTTGGAGGACCGCGACGGGTTCATTAAGTCATTCCATGAGGGGCTGGAGGATCGAAACATCCTGTCCGACACGGAGCTTGCCGAGGTTTTCGACCTCCTCTCCGGGATGATGGACGCCACGAAGAAGACCGAAGGGGACGCATCGGGCGGCATTCCCCGGCTCAAGCGCCGAACGCTGATGGACCACAACTACAAGGCATCGGTCCAGATGCGGGACGGCTCCCGTGTCGAGCTACGTCCTCGGGACCTGTTCGAGCAGGATGCCGAGCTTCTGTTCCGCCGATACTCCCGGTCCATGTCGGGCCGACTGGAGTTCGCCAAGACGAAGATCTTCAACCCGGATAACGGGGACTTGATCGTGGACGGCATCCGCTCCAGCAGCGACCTCGACAAGCTCAAGCAGTCCCTAAAGGAGAGCTACCGGCTTATGCCTGGCTCTCGCTAGGAGAAGGAAGCGGAACTCAAGAATGCCCTCGAAAACATCGACTTCGGGTGGGCCAAGATCAACGGCCATCCGATCTATGGTTCCGAGAAGGCATCGGCCCAATGGGTGCGGCGGATCAAGGCCGCGCAGTTCATCCGCCTCATGTCGAACATGGGCCTCAATCAGGTTCAGGAATCGTGGAAGATCGTGTCACTGACGGGGTTCCGCTCGGCTATGAGCCAGATGCCGGCGATCCGGGATATGTCTCGCGCCGTGGCTACCGGCAAGCTCTCGAAGGACAAGCTCCTCACCGAACTGGGCGACATGACGGGCATCGGTATGGAGAACCTTTGGAACCGCTACGACCTCCGTCTGGACGACGAACGTCTCGGTGCTGAGACGGGCGGGCGGTTCACTCAGGTGGTTGATAACGTGCTCGACGCGGGCCAGCGGCTCACGGCCAATGTCTCGTTCATGCGCCAGATCAGCGACTATCAGCAGCGTTGGGCGATGAAGGCCATCACGCAACAGGTCGCGGACATGGCTCGAAAGGCCCGGACGGAGGGGCAGTTCGACTTCTCCAAGATCAAGGAACGGGACCGCCAGCGGCTCGCGTCGATTGGCCTTGGCGAGGATGACGCCCGGAAGCTGTTCGCCAACATTCTGGAGCACTCGGAGTTCGACGGAAAGAAGATCGTCGGCATCAACACGATGAAGTGGGATGCCGAAACGTTGAGCAAGTACCGCGTCTTCCTCACCCGCTATACCGACCGGCTCGTCCAGCAGAACGATTTCGGGGCTCTATCGAAGTGGATGAGCCGCCCGGTCTTCTCGCTGTTCGTTCAGTTCCGGTCTTTCGTGTTTGGAGCGTGGGCCAAGTCCACCCTCTGGACGCTTAACCATGGGGCCCTGAACGATCCCAAAATGTGGGTCCTGATGCTTGGGGAGATCGCAGCGGGAGCGGCAACCTACGCGGTTCGCCAGTCAGGTACGGCGGCTACCGAGGAGGGATGGGAAAGGTATTGGGAGGAGGCCATGCAGCCGGGCAATCTCCTAAAGAACGGATGGGCCCGCTCGGCTACCGCTTCGGTGCTCCCGATGTTCCTCGACAGTCTGCTCATGGCGACGCCGATGGGTCCTCAGTTCGGGCAGGCTCGCGCCTCCGGCTCGGCTACCGAGACGTTCATCGGGTCCCCTGCGGTGGGCCAGATCGACAGCGCAATGGCTTTCTCTCGTGGCATGAGCGGGGCGTTGTGGGACGACGAGGACGTGACGCAGCGGGATATCCGGGCGGGCATCCGGGCGTTCATGCCGCTCGGAAACTGGGTGCCGATCACGGCGGCGCTTGGGGCCTTGATCGAAGACATGCCACGGTGAACATAGTGGCTCCGCCCTCCGGGGCGGGGCCGTTCGTGCCGCAAGCGTCCCCAACTAGCCGAGCGCGGCCCTCAACGCCTTTTCTACAGCCTCTAGGCGGGCATAGGGTCCGCCGTAGCGCTCTCCTTCACCCTTGGAGAAGTGCCCCAAGAGCAAATTCTGTTCTGCCTGACTGACACGGGCTCGGATCAATCGGTCTTTCATGGTGTGCCGAAGCGAATGGTTTCCAATCTTGGGGTCAGACGTGACCACCCGAATATGCTTCATCAGGATTGCGGAGGCGGCATCTCCCCCTCGTAGGCGACCATAGCGGGGGAATAGAAAGGCCGTGCTTGTCGCCTCCTTGGCCTCTTTCGCTGCCTCCAAAGCTTCACCGACCAGTGGCACCCAACGCACGGAGGCGTCGTTCTTGAGGCGGCGGTGGGGATGGTGAACGAGGCTGAGATATGGGGTCGCTTCCTCTAAGTGGAGGTCGGACAGAAGAAGTCCGGTAACTTCGCTAAGGCGGCACCCCGTGCCTTGGACAATTCGCCAAATTTGCCACAGATCCGAGCCCGCGTGATCCTCCAATCGGGTTCGAATGGATTTCAGAGTGTCCCGAGGTATCGGGTTTCTCTGTTCGATAGCACGTGTCTCGTTTTTGATTGTCAGCCCTTGGAATGGGTTTTTCACGTTCGCGATCTGCATTTCTTTGATCGCGTGATTCACAACAGCATTCACAACATTCAGGTACCGCTTGGCCGATGCAGGGCTCAATTCAAGATCCCGAAGCATGTAGTCTCGCAGTTCCCTCGCGTCGTCCCTCGTTAGGGAGGAGAGGAGACGGATCCTATCGACGTTCGCGGCCTCAAGATGGGACATGACGAGTTCGAGCTGGTTCAGCTTCCTAGTCTCGTTGATATCGCCGGTGATCATTTCTGCGATATAGAAACGCCGCGCATCTTCGAGCGTCGGGGCAGGGCGGGGTAGCTCGCCACGGCTAGCCAGAAGGCCGAGCGCTCTGCCCATGACGGCATCACCGCCCTCTGGATGCCCAGTTTCGGGATCGATAGGCAGCGACTCGATATAGCGATCACGCAGGATATCGGCGGCGTCAGGGTCGGCGGCCGTCAAGACGCGCCCCCCGACGTGAACAATTTCAGTCCCCAACTCGCGGGCCAAACGCTTGGCGGCACGATGCAGGTCCAAAGGAGTTACCACATCATTCGAGCTTTGGGCCGCAGCGATTCGCTTCCGGACCTGAGTCTCCAGACGTTCAAACTCAGTGTTGACCTGTGGGAAGTTTTTGAGTGCTTCGCGCTCAGTGGTGCCGAGGAGTCTCTTGAACTCACCCTTACCAAGTGACTCGGCAACGTCTTTAGCTAGACGGCGGCGATAGTGGAAAGTTCCAGCTTGCGTACGAACTACGTATTTCAATGTCAGACCCATGTGGACCTCCGGTGTACCGCAATGTGGACCGGAGGGAGGGCGTAATAGCTGGAAACGCTGAGATATCTCAGCTTTCGAAAAAGAAATGGCTCCCCGGGCCGGATTCGAACCGGCGACCTGTCGATTAACAGTCGAATGCTCTACCGCTGAGCTACCAGGGAACAGCCGCTTGCCGCGGTGTGAGTGGGCTAATACAAATGCTGGTTCGATTTGCCAAGCGGTTTTTCAAAAAAAATGCATTCGGCTTGTTTTATTCTGTGGGCTACCCATCTCTTGGGCAGAGATAAAACACTGGAAAACGCCGGAATTGCAGGGAGTTTGACGATTGGCAGAGCGTAGATACCGGATAGATGCGGAACGGGGCCGACTTTGTCTCGGCAGCTTCGAAATCCCTTTTCCGCGGTCGCGCGGCGGTCGTATTGCCGCCGGATCGGCTCTGATCGGCGGCGGTTTCCTCGGCTTCTTGCCGATCCTCGGTTTCTGGATGGTCCCGGCAGGCCTGATCGTGCTCTCACATGATCTGCCGTTTGTCCGCCGCAAGCGCCGACGCATGGCGATCTGGTGGCGCAAGCGTCATCCGGACGTCAAGCGCGCCGGGACGAAGTGAAGCCGGAACCGCGTATGGGGCAGAATGCGGCGGTGCGGCCGTCGAACATTCCTCTCATCCAGAATTCGACAGACCGTATGTCAAATGCAAAGGCGCCGCCAAGGTTACCCTGTTAGGATGAGGTTTCATCACGAAACAGCCTGACGATAAACGGACGATCTGTCCGATGTCAGGGCAGGAGGTGCGATGAGCGAACCAGCGGAACATTCGGTGTCGGGAATCATGTCGCCCGTCGATCTTCGCGTGATGCAAGCGGCGATGCTCATGGCACGCGATGCGGGCGAGGGCGCGCGCACCGTCGATGACGTCGAGATCCTCGGCAGAGTGGTCATCAGGCTCTATGCGGCCGGTCTTGTCGATCCGGAAAAGCTTGCCGATGCGGCAGGCACGATGACCGGCGTCGGGCTCATCAAGACTTTGCGGCAAGCGGTCTGAGATTTCCGGGTGTCGGGGTTTTCGAAAATTCCCCTTGCGCTCAATCTCGATCCGTTCTAAACGCCGCCCACCACTCGCTTTTAAGCAAAACGGACGGCCTCGTGGCGGAGTGGTTACGCAGAGGACTGCAAATCCTTGCACCCCGGTTCGATTCCGGGCGAGGCCTCCAACTCTTCCTTCAGCTTTGATGTTCTTGTGCATCCATTGCGCAGTGAATTCGCCATTTGCCGGCGGCTTTTACCGTTTCCCGTTGTCTCTCCTTTGTTATCAGACCCAGCCTTCCCGACCAGCTGTGATATTCTGCGGCTAACGGTCCGGTGTGTCTTGAAAGCCGGACGGCCTGCAATTAAGACACTGGGTCATGACACCGGCCGATATGGGGCGACAGACATGATGGACTACACAGCAGCACGCACCAAGATGGTCGACAATCAGATTCGCACGACGGACGTGACGTCCCACTCCGTGCTGAGCGCCTGTCTGGCCGTTCCGCGCGAGGCGTTCGTTCCGCCGCAACTGAAGCCGCTGGCCTATATTGACGAGGATCTTCTGGTTGCGGCTGCAGAAAATGGTGTTCCAGGCCGCTACCTCATGGAGGCATCGCCTCTCGCCAAGCTGCTGCAGCTTGCCGCGATCACCAAGGACGATCTGGTTTTGGAGATCGGTTGCGCAACGGGCTATGTCTCGGCGCTGCTGTCGTCGCTGGCCGGCTCGGTTGTCGCGGTCGAATCGGATGAGGCTCTGGCGAGCCGGGCAACGGAAACCCTGGCCAACCTTGGCTATGACAATGTCGCCGTCGTGACCGGTCCGCTCGAGCAGGGATATGCCGCCGAAGCGCCTTATGACGTGATCTTCGTCAACGGTTCGATCGAATTGCTGCCGGAGGCATTGCTGTCGCAGTTGCGCGAAGGCGGCCGCCTCGTGGCTGTCGTCGGTTACGGCAATGCCGCGCGTGCCCGTCTTTACGTCAAGGCGGACGGCGTCACGTCCTACACGGAATACTTCAATGCCTCGGTCAAGCCGCTGCCGGGTTTCCGCAAGCATGCCGAATTCGTGTTCTGATCTGGCGATCGAATTCCGGCATTCGGGTATTGGCAACTGGGCCTGCTTCGCGCAGGCCCTTATTATTTGCCGCAGGGCAACAAAGCTGTGCATCACGCCAATTCGTTGCACTGCCGTGATTTTTTTCTGCGAAAGCGTATCCTAGGGTGGAGCGAATCGGCCGGGATGCGACTGGACGGCCGAGCATTCTAGGACAACGGGGATTAGTATGGCTCAGCCAAGCGTAGCGCGTGAACCGTCCATGGAGGAAATCCTGGCCTCGATCCGCCGGATCATCGAAAGCAATGATCCTGGAACTGCCAAGGATATGTCCGATGACATGCCGTCCATCTATGATGAAGAGCATGGCGAAATTGAAGCCGGCATGCATGGCGCCGGTGACGATCGCGGCTATGAGCCTGTAGAATTCACGCCCGCAAACGATCCCGGCCCGATACAGGCCGGCATTGGCATGAGCGGCAGCTATCGCTCCGAAGTGCAGCCCGAGACGCGGCAGGAACAGCCGGAGGCCCCCAAAAGCATGTCGCTGGCGGATCTGGCCGCGCGCGTGCGTTCCGCCTCCGAGCGTGCCGATCGCTACATGGTGCAGCAGACGGCAGTCGAGCCGGAGCCGCGCGGCGAAAACCCGCTGATGAGCAGCCGGCTCGCCGAACTGCGCGCACCGCAGGCGCGCCAGGCGGAACCGGAACTGCACGCGGTTGAAGTGCGCAGTCATGCGACGATCGATTCGGTCGAAGTGCAGATGCGGCGCGAACCTCACCTGTCCTTCGAGCAGCCGGCCGACGTGCCGATGCAAGAGGTCGACTTGATCGAAGAGGACGTGGTGGAAGTCGAGATGGAAACGGCTGCGGCGCCCAGCGTCGAGCCGCCCGCTGACTTGCGCCCCCAGGACAACGCCGGCCAGAGCCTGAACGCGCTGGTGTCGGCTGCAACCGTGGAGCAGGTGTCGCGCTCTTTTGGCGAACTGGCAGCCGCCATCGACGGCCAGCAGCGCCGCTCGCTGGATGAAATGGCCGAAGAAATGCTGCGCCCGATGCTGCGCGACTGGCTCGACGACAACCTGCCGACGCTGGTGGAGCGCCTGGTGCGCGAGGAGATCGAACGCGTCGCCCGCGGTCCGCGTCGCTAAATAAGACAAAGTCCGGGTTTAGGCCGCTCCGGTGTCCGGGGCGGCTTTTTTATTGACTTGGATTTGCCAGTCCTGTTTACCAATCCCACAACAAGAACTCCAAAATCTGGTCGGAAAATGCTCGAAAAGACATACGATTCAGCCGCCGTCGAACCGAAGATCGCGAAAGCCTGGGAAGATGCGGATGCCTTCCGCGCCGGCGCCAATGCGAAGCCGGGCGAGGACACCTTCACCATTGTCATCCCGCCGCCGAACGTGACGGGCTCGCTGCATATGGGCCATGCGCTGAACAACACGTTGCAGGACATCATGATCCGCTTCGAGCGCATGCGCGGCAAGGACGTGCTGTGGCAGCCGGGCATGGACCATGCCGGCATTGCGACGCAGATGGTGGTCGAGCGCAAGCTGATGGAACAGCAACTGCCGGGCCGCCGCGCCATGGGCCGCGATGCCTTCATCGACAAGGTCTGGGAGTGGAAGGACGAATCCGGCGGCTTGATCTTCAACCAGCTGAAGCGCCTCGGCGCCTCCTGCGACTGGTCACGCGAGCGCTTCACCATGGACGAGGGCCTGTCGGCCGCCGTTCTGGAAGTCTTCGTCTCGCTCTACAAGGAAGGCCTGATCTACCGCGGCAAGCGACTGGTCAACTGGGATCCGAAATTCGAGACCGCCATTTCCGACATCGAGGTCGAGAACCGCGAAGTTGAAGGCCATATGTGGCACTTCAAATATCCGCTTGCCGGTGGCGAGACCTATACCTATGTCGAGAAGGATGCCGACGGCAACGTCACCCTCTCGGAAGAACGCAACTACATCGCGATCGCCACCACCCGTCCCGAGACGATGCTGGGCGACGGTGCTGTTGCCGTTCATCCGTCCGACGCGCGTTATGCCTCGATTGTCGGCAAGCTCTGTGAAATCCCGGTCGGGCCGAAAGAGCATCGCCGCCTGATCCCGATCATCACCGACGAATATCCGGATCCGACCTTCGGTTCCGGCGCGGTCAAGATCACCGGCGCGCATGATTTCAACGACTATCAGGTCGCGCGCCGCAACAACATTCCGCTCTATCGCCTGATGGACACGACCGCATCGATGCGTGACGACGGCGAGGTCTATGCCGACTACGCCGCCCAGGCGCTGGAGATCGCCAAGTCCGGCCATGTGCCGAGCGAAGAGGAAGTCGACGGCATCAACCTCGTTCCCGACGAATATCGCGGTCTCGACCGGTACGTTGCCCGCAAGCTGATCGTCGACGCAATCAATGCCGAGGGCCTTGCCGTCACCGTCAAGGACGCCGAAGGCAACGACATTCCCTATGTCGAAGCGAAGAAGATCATGCAGCCCTTTGGCGACCGCTCCAACGTCGTCATCGAGCCGATGCTGACCGACCAGTGGTTCGTTGATGCCAAGACGCTGGCCGAGCCGGCCATTGCTTCTGTGCGCGAGGGCCGCACCCAGTTCGTTCCGAAGAATTGGGACAAGACCTATTATGAATGGATGGAGAACATTCAGCCCTGGTGCATCTCGCGCCAGCTCTGGTGGGGCCATCAGATCCCGGCCTGGTATGGTCCGGACGGCCAGGTCTTCGTCGAAAAGACCGAGGAAGAGGCGCTGCACGCCGCCATCCAGCACTACATCGCCCACGAAGGTCCGTGGAAGGCCTGGGTCGAGGAAAAGCTCGAGAACTTCCAGCCGGGCGAGATCCTGACCCGCGACGAGGACGTGCTCGACACCTGGTTCTCGTCTGCACTCTGGCCGTTCTCGACGCTCGGCTGGCCGGATGAGACGCCGGAACTGGAGAAGTATTACCAGACCGACGTGCTGGTCACCGGTTTCGACATCATCTTCTTCTGGGTCGCCCGCATGATGATGATGGGGCTGCATTTCATGAAGGACGAGGATGGTAATCCGGTCGAGCCGTTCCACACCGTCTATGTGCATGCGCTGGTCCGCGACAAGAACGGCCAGAAGATGTCGAAGTCCAAGGGCAATGTCATCGATCCGCTGGAACTGATCGACGAATACGGCGCCGACGCGCTGCGTTTCACCCTGGCGATCATGGCGGCGCAGGGACGCGACGTGAAGCTCGATCCGGCCCGCATCGCCGGCTATCGCAATTTCGGCACCAAGCTGTGGAACGCCACGCGTTTCGCCGAGATGAACGGCGTCAAGGCGGATCCGAAATTCCTGCCGGAAACAACGACGCTTGCGATCAATCGCTGGATCCTGACGGAACTGGCGCGCACCGAAAGCGAAGTCACCGAGGCGATTGCCGGCTTCCGTTTCAACGATGCGGCCGGCTCGCTCTACCGCTTCGTCTGGAACAACTTCTGCGACTGGTATCTCGAGCTGCTGAAGCCGGTCTTTGCCGGCGAGGACGCGCTTGCCAAGGCGGAAGCGCAGGCTTGCGCCGCCTATGTGCTGGAGCAGACCTACAAGCTGCTGCATCCGTTCATGCCGTTCATGACGGAAGAGCTTTGGGCCCATACGGCAGGTGAGGGCAAGTCGCGCGATACCTTGCTCTGCCATGCCGACTGGCCGGCACCGGAATTTGCCGACGAGGCGGCGGCTGCCGACATCAACTGGCTGATCGATCTGGTCACCGGCATCCGCTCGGTTCGTGCCGAGATGAACGTGCCGCCGGGTGCGATCGCGCCGCTGGTCGTCGTGGGTGCCAATGGCGTCACGCAGGAGCGTCTCGTGCATCACGAGGCCGCAATCAAGCGCCTTGCCCGCGTCGAGACAATCTCGCTGGCCAGTGTCGCACCGAAGGGGGCAGCCCAGATCATCGTCGGCGAGGCCACGGCCTGCCTGCCGCTCGGCACGCTGGTCGACCTGTCGGCTGAAAAGGCGCGCCTTGAAAAGGCAATCACCAAGGTCGATCAGGAAATGGCCCGCATTGCCGGCAAGCTGAACAACGAGAAGTTTGTCGCCAATGCCAATCCGGAGGTCGTGGCGGCCGAACGGGAGCGGTTCCAGGAGCTTGAAGGGCAGAAGGCAAGCCTGGAAACCGCATTGAAGCGGGTTCTCGAGGCGGGCTGAATACTCGACGCGAAAAGAATGGTTTTCCAAACGCCAGGCCGAAATGCCTGGCGTTTGTGATTCTGGCCAACGATCTGCAAAATGCACGCAATTGCTGCATTGCGCGAAGAATCGCCCTTAATGCGGGGATTTTATGCTGCAACACAGCAACAGTTGCAAAATGGACGAAGTTTTCCCCTCTCTTTGACGTATGACGGTGCTGTGACGCGGGCGACACAGGTCGTGTTATTGTTGGAAAAAAATACCAAAACATCGCTGACGTGTGCGGATGTGAGCAATATTCATCCAAATCAGGTTATTAATGACGTGCACGTCAAATTAATTACGTAAAAATTTCTCCGTCGGAACAAATTGTCCACCTTTTGCGTGCGATTGTTATTCACACGGACGTGACTAAGATCCCAACTCACAGTTTTGCCAAAATTGGGGAGAGATATGGCGATACATTTGACCAAGAAACTGAGCCTTGCATTGCTGAGCGCTTGTGCGTTTGCCGGCGCAGCACAGGCCGGCGGTTTTGCCCGCGGCGATGCGGATACGGATATCATCTATGAAGATGGCACGGCTGTTTTCCGGGGTGGCTACACCTATGTGATGCCGGATCGTGACTACGACACTGTCAATGGTGTCGCGGGCACGGATGGCGCCCACACCGAGAACTACGGCGTTCCGTCATTCGCCGCGAAGTTTCGAATCTCGGACAATTTTTCTTGCGCGTTGACCTATACACAGCCCTATGGAGCGGATTCGACGTATGGCACACAGGCGCAGGCGGCTGACCGTGCGGCGGATGTTGCCGGCGGCGGTATTCTAGGCATCGCAGGCACGTCAAATGCGGTGCGGTCTGCCGAATTCGACACCAATGAATATGGCGGAACCTGTGCCGTCAATTTTGCTGCCGGCAAGGGTGACCTTTATTTTATCGGTGGCGTTTTCTCGCAATCCTTTGACTACAAGGAAGTCAAAGACTTCGGGACGCTGGAAATGTCCGACTCATCCGAGTTTGGCTACAGGCTGGGCGCAGCCTATGAGATAAAGGAATATGCGCTGCGGGCAGAAGTCATGTATCGCTCGCAGATTGACCACAATGCTGACGGCACATTTTTGAATGCTTCTCCGTTGCTCCAGGGCGCACTGGGTATCCCGATCGGTGCATACAGGTCCGCTCGCGGATATGGCTCGCTTCCCCAGTCACTGGAACTGAACCTTCAAAGCGGAATTGCTCCCGGTTGGCTGGTCTTCGGGTCTGTCAAGTGGACGGATTGGAGTGTCCTTCAGTCTTTGAATTACACGATTGACGGCATCGCACGTGGCGGGGTTCTTATTCCACAAACCAAGGACTTTTTCTGGCGCGACGGTTGGACAATCAGCGGTGGTGTTGGTCACACCTTCACAGATACCGTATCAGGCGCTCTCAGTCTGACATGGGATCGTGGTGTGGACACAGGTGCTGACATCATGTCGGATACCTGGACTGTCGGTGCGGGTACACTGGTTAAGGCAGGCCCCGGCGTTCTGCGCCTTGGCGGTGCGGTGTCCTATCTCACGTCCGGGGAGCAAACTGTTGCCGATGGCGCGGACTTCAACGCCACGGCCGATGGCGACTGGGCCTACGCCGTGACCGCTTCCTACAAGATCGCGTTCTAAGCTTTACGCCTGAACGGAAGAAAGAAGCCCGGCTTGTCCGGGCTTCTTTTATGGCGGGAAGGGTGCTGGCGGTGCTCCAAAATGTGACGTTTATGCAACATGGCGTTTATCCTTCGAACGCCGCCTCCGAACGGCCGAATTTGTCCACATCCCGCCACAAACAGGGAGCACCGATACTTTCAAGAAACGTGCAGGGGCCGTTTCGAGTGTGTGGTGCGTGAGTTTTTACATGGGCCTTTCGGTCGCAGTTCACTTTCGAATTCAAGACGTTTTGACCGTAAGTGATCGGGGGTATGCCCGATCTTTTCGTCGAAACAGAGCGCAGTTCATCGCTGTCCCAGTCTTGCCGGAAAGCTGGCCTAACCTTTGGCCCATGAGAACAAGTGCAAGCGTCCGGCGTAAAAATGGCGCCGTTGCAGTATCCGTCCGTGAACCAGATGTTCATCGGTTATTGAGTATCAAAAGATCAGACGCAGTTGGACTCGTCATGGTGACGGGGAGAGTGCGCTGATGTCTGTTTTGTCTTGGAAGAATTACGCAGCCATGCAAGTTCGCGATTGGAAATCCTCGGCTATTCTGCTGCTGTCGACGGCGCTGCTGTTCTCTTCGAGTCCGGCTGCCTATGCCTTTGACATCAATGGCAGCGTCAGCAAGGAATCCGGTCCCTTCGATCTCTTCAAGTTTGGCTTCAATGCCTACAAGAAGGGCCAGAAGGAGGAAGCCGTCGAAGCATATCGTTATGCCGCGGAAAAAGGACATACCGGCTCGCGCTGGGCGCTAGCCAATATGTACGCGGCCGGCGATGGCGTGGTGCGCAACGATTTCGAGGCCTTCAAGATTTACTCCGAGATCGCCAGCCAGGGCGTCGAGCCGGGTTCTGACGATACCGGTTTCTTCGTCAACGCGCTTCTGTCGCTGGCCCGCTATTATCGCCAGGGCATTCCCGGCAGTCCCGTGAACACGGACCTCTCTCAGGCCCGCCAGCTGTATTTCCAGGCCGCGTCGACATTCGGCATTCCCGAAGCGCAGTTCCGCCTGGCCCAGATGATCCTGGCCGGCGAGGGCGGTAGCGCCAATGTCCAGCAGGCGAAGAAATGGCTCAATCTTGCCCGCAAGAGCGGCCATGCCGGCGCCATGTCTGTCTTCGGCAATGTCCTGTTCGAGGAAGGTCAGACCGTGCGCGGGCTCGCATTCCTGACGGCTGCCCTCGACCGCTGCAATGCCAAGGATTGTCCGTGGATGCAGGAATTGCAGGAACGGGCGTTTTCCATGGCAAGCGAGGACGACCGGCGCGTTGCCGTGGCACTTGCCCCGGAAGTCTATCAGGAACAGTAATCGCGCCGGCGCGCCTGATCTGTGATGATCACGCGGTCTTGGTGGCCGTGCTCCATGTCAAATAGACATAGGTGTCTTCGACAAGCACGAAGCTGGCGCTGTTGCCTGTCGACTTGTCGATATGGGCGCCGCTTTCGGTAAGCGCGTAGCCGCCTGCGCTCTCCCGTTTCAGCTCCGACCGGAGAAAGCTCGACCAGTCGCGTGTTGTGACGGATGTCGCGGTTTTGTCGCCGTCGACTGTGCTGCTGTCCCAGGCCGTGATCTGCTTGCCTTTTTCCGCGTCCGTGACCGTCAGCGTTCCGGCGTCGAGCGCGGCGAGCATTTCCTTCGCTTTCAGGACACCGTCTCCAGACCGCGACAGTTCCGTCAGCTTCGTTTTCAGGCTGTCCATGAACGTGCCGGTCTGGATGTCGTCCGATGTTTTCGTGAGCGCGGAGAGGCTGTCGTCCGCGCTGTCGCTGGCATTGAGCGCCTGCAGCAGGCCGGTGCCGTAGGTATCGTCAGTGCCGTCGTCTTCCTGGCCGTAAGTCCGCATCAGGTTGGCAAGCGACGAATTGTTATAGTCGTCGTTGCTGCTGGCCTCGCTGTCGCTGGCCTGCTGGTTTTCCTTCTGCACTTTCAGAAAGATCTGCGTGATGCTCTGGCTTGCGGAATTGATCGATGAAACCATTTTGAATATAGCGCTCCCGTTCTATCGCCCTGCAAAGCTGGCGCGGGGTTCCGCAAAAGACCGCGGCCGAAAATGGCCCCCGATGCCTGCCTGACAAGCCTGCACATAGGTCTAGCGTGCCGTCCTTGTCCGGGGCTGGCGCGAATGGCGGCGGATGGGTGCGGATGGCGTGAGCGGCTGCTCCGGCTTAAAAGCCGAAGATACCGGTCACCGGAACGTGGTCGGAGGGCTTTTCCCAGGCGCGCACGTGTTTTTCGATCGACGTCGAGCGCAGCCGGTCGGAGGCTTCGGGCGACAGCATCAGATGATCGATGCGGATGCCATTGTTCTTCTGCCAGGCGCCGGCTTGATAGTCCCAGAAGGAATAGAGCTTGTCATCGTCGGTTGTCGCGCGCACCGCATCGATGAAACCGAGATTTTCCAGACGTCGGAATGCAGCGCGGGTCTGCGGCAGGAAGAGGGCGTCATTCTCCCATTGTTTCGGATCGCGGCAGTCGAACGGTTCCGGGATGACATTGTAGTCGCCGGCCAGAATCAGCGGCTCCTCAAGCGCCATGCGGTCGCGGGCGAACGCCTCGAGGCGCGCCATCCAGCGCAGCTTGTAGGGATATTTGACCGGGTCATCGGACGGGTTGCCGTTCGGCAGATAGAGCGAGCAGACACGCAGCACGCCGCCTTCGACCGAAAACACGCCTTCGATGAAACGGGCCTGTTCGTCCGTCTCGTCGCCCGGCAGACCGCGATTGACCTCGTCCGGCTTCATCTTCGACAGCAGTGCCACCCCATTGAAGCCCTTCTGGCCATGGGTTTCGACATGATAGCCGAGCGCTTCGATCTCAAGCCGCGGAAAGCCCTCGTCGACCGACTTGATTTCCTGCAGGCAGACGATGTCCGGTTGCGAATCTTGAAGCCACTGGCACAGGCTTTCGATCCGGGCCTTGACGCCGTTGATGTTCCAGGTGGCTATTTTCATCATGCACTCACACGGAGAAGCTGGTGCCACAGCCGCAGCTGGCAACCGCATTCGGATTCTTGATCTGGAACGACTGGCCGAGAAGATTGTCGACGAAGTCGATCTCGGAGCCGGCCATGTAGATCAGCGAGACCGGATCGATCAGAACCGTCGCGCCATCGCGGGTAATCACGATGTCGTCGGCCATCTGTTCCTTGTCCAGGTCGAATTTGTAGGAAAAGCCGGAACAGCCGCCGCCTTCGACGGCGACGCGCAGGGCGTTCTTGTCGGTGTCGGCTGCGACAATCGCTGCGATTCGTTTCGCTGCGGCCTGGGAAAGTGTCACGTTCTGCGTCGTCATGTTGCCTCCTGACGGGTTCAAGGCCCGTGGAAAACCGGATTTATCGGCAAGGATCATCGCCTTGTCACGAATTGTACCAAAACTCGCAAGCTTCGCGTTTGCTATACCTGCATGATAGGCCTTGATTGGCCAACAGCCTTGCGGCTTCGTTCGCTATAGGTATGAAGGCTGAGGTAGCGCGTCAATGGGGAGCGGACAGCAGGCGAATGACGATTGACAAATCTGCACTGGGTTTCGGGTCTGGCGACAGGGCGGTTTTTGCCACCAATCCGTGGAAAAGCCGTGGACGCCTCTTTCCCGAAGACGGCAGCCTGACGCGTTCGGATTTCCAGCGCGACCGCGACCGCATCGTGCATACCACCGCGTTCCGCCGGCTGAAGCATAAGACTCAGGTCTTCATCGGCCCCGACGGCGACCATTACCGGACACGCCTGACCCATACGATCGAGGTGGCGCAGATCGGCCGGGCGCTGGCGCGTGCACTGAAGCTCGACGAAGATCTGGCCGAAGGCGTGGCACTTGTCCACGATTTCGGCCACACGCCGTTTGGCCATACCGGCGAGGATGCCCTGCATGAGGTCCTGGAGCCCTACGGCGGCTTCGATCACAATGCCCAGTCGCTGCGCATTGTCACCAAGCTCGAGCGGCGCTATGCCGATTTCGATGGTTTGAACCTGACCTGGGAAATGCTGGAAGGTCTGGTCAAGCACAATGGCCCTCTGTTGACCAAGGCAGGCGAGGGCACCCGTGGCCCCGTGCCGCAGCCGATCCTCGACTACTGCGAGATCCACGATTTGGAACTGGCAAGCTACGCCGGTCTCGAAGCCCAGGTTGCAGCCATTGCCGACGATATCGCCTACAATACCCATGATATCGACGACGGCTTGCGCTCCGGCTATCTGACATTCGAGATGCTGGAGGATGTTCCCTTTCTCGCCGGCCTGATGAAGGAGGTGCGCGATCGTTATCCCCACCTCGACGACGACCGCTTTACCCATGAAATCATGCGCCGCCAGATCACCCGCATGGTCGAGGACGTGATCGGCGTGGCGCAGGACCGGTTGAATATGGTCAAGCCGCAAAGCGTCGAGGATGTGCGGGCAGCCTCGATGACCATCGCCACCTTCTCCGACGCCATGGCCGAGACCGACAAGCAGATCAAGAAGCTGCTGTTCAGTCGCATATATCGCCATCCGGACATCATGCGCATTCGCGCCGCCGCCGCCGAGATCGTCACCGATCTGTTCAACGCTTACATGGCCGATCCGACGCTGATGAAGAGTCACTACTGGGTCAATCACATTTCCGGCTTGAACGATGGCGCAAAGGCCCGCCATGTCGGCGACTATCTCGCCGGCATGACCGACACCTATGCAGTGCGTGTCCACCGCGAGCTGTTTGACCGGACTCCCGAATTGCGATAGGCAGCGCTCAAATTTCAATAAGAGACGCAGGCATCAGGCGCCTGCGGGCAGGTACAAGTCATGAACCTTTTTGCCGATTTCGAAACCAGAATTAAGGCCGCGCTGGAGCAGATTGACAGCATTCGTGAAAAGCGCGAAAGCCTGGATTTCAGCCGCATTGTCGTCGAGCCGCCGCGTGATCCGAGCCACGGTGATGCCGCGACCAATGCAGCCATGGTGCTGGCGAAGGCGCTGGGTACCAATCCGCGCGCGCTGGCCGACATTATCGGCGAAAAACTGAAGCAGGACCCTGATATCGCAGAGGTTGGCGTTGCCGGTCCGGGCTTTATCAATATCCGGCTCTCGACCGCCTATTGGCAGCGCCTGCTGGCGACCATCATTACCGAAGGAACGGATTTCGGACGCTCGAAGCTCGGCCGGGACCGCAAGGTCAATGTTGAATATGTTTCGGCCAATCCGACCGGTCCGATGCATGTCGGCCATTGCCGTGGTGCCGTGGTCGGCGACGCGCTGGCCAACCTGCTCGGCTTTGCCGGCTATGACGTGACCAAGGAATACTACATCAACGACGCCGGTGCGCAGATCGATGTGCTCGCCCGTTCGGTGTTTCTGCGCTACCGCGAGGCGCTCGGTGAAAACATCGGCGAGATCCCTGCCGGTCTTTATCCCGGCGACTATCTCGTGCCTGTCGGCAAGGCGCTTGCCGAAGAGTATGGCGTCAAGTTGCACCAGATGCCGGAAGATGACTGGATGGCGATCGTCAAGGAGCGTGCGATCGAGGCGATGATGGCGATGATCCGCGCGGACCTCGCGCAGCTCAACGTCCATCATGACGTCTTCTTCTCCGAGCGTTCGCTGCATGCCAATGGCGCCGCTCGCATCCGGACCGCCATCAACGACCTGACCTTCAAGGGCCATGTCTATCGCGGTGCGCTGCCGCCGCCGAAGGGCCAGGTACCGGAAGATTGGGAAGACCGCGAGCAGACGCTGTTCCGCTCGACGGAAGTCGGCGACGACATCGACCGTCCCCTGGTCAAGTCCGACGGCTCCTACACCTATTTTGCCGCCGACGTGGCCTATTTCAAGGACAAGTTCGACCGCGGTTTTTCCGAGATGATCTATGTGCTCGGCGCCGACCACGGCGGCTACGTCAAGCGCCTGGAGGCGGTCAACCGTGCCGTATCCGAAGGCAAGAGCAAGCTGACGGTGCTGCTGTGCCAGCTCGTCAAGCTGTTTCGCGATGGCGAGCCGGTCAAGATGTCCAAGCGGTCGGGCGATTTCGTCACACTGCGCGAAGTGGTCGAGGAAGTCGGTCGCGATTCGGTGCGTTTCATGATGCTCTACAGAAAGAGCTCCGAGCCGCTTGACTTCGACTTTGCCAAGGTCACCGAACAGTCGAAGGACAATCCGGTGTTCTACGTGCAATACGCCCATGCCCGCTGCATGTCGGTCTTCCGTCAGGCGAAGGAAGCATTTCCGGACCTGGAAATTGCCAGTGTCGACCTGTCAAAGGCCGTGGCTGGGCAGATCTCCGACCCGACAGAGCTTCAGTTGATCGGAAAACTGGCCGAATACCCAAGAATTGTGGAGGCTGCGGCACAGTCGCAGGAGCCGCATCGGCTTGCTTTTTATCTCTATGATCTGGCAAGCTCCTTCCATGCTCACTGGAATAAGGGCAAGGATTCGCCCGAATTACGCTTTGTTAACGATAAACATAGAGAATTAACCATCGCCAGGCTTGGGCTGGTGCATGCTGTCGCCTCCGTGTTGAAGTCGGGACTGGCCATTACTGGCACCGAAGCTCCGGTAGAAATGCGATAGTACTGTCACCATTTCCCCGCATTGCTCTGGCAGGCGTATTGTCGCGTGAGTGAGTGGATTTAGGTAATGGTACAGAAGCAAGCCGCAAACAGCATACGATCGCAGGGCGATAGCTTCGCGGATGATGATCCGTTGGCGGAGCTTGCCCGCATCGTCGGTTTCGATCAGCCGTTGAAGCGGGACCCTGTTGTCCAGCTGCCGGCGATGCCGGATACGTCTGAGCAGGACTTCAATCTCGAGGACGAGCTTCTTCGCGAGTTCTCGGATTATGAGGCCCCTGTATCGAGGCAGTCCCCGGACGAACAGCGCCTGCCTGCGCCGGAGCCAGTTGTTCACTATCATGAACCGGCTCATCAGGCCTATGAAGCGCCGCGTGCCGAGTCAGAGTTCCGGCAATTCAACGCTTTCGACGATGCGCCGTTTGGCTTCGAGTCCGAACTGCCCGCAGCACCGGTCGAGGCTGCTGCGCAGCACGAGCCGTCTTTCTCGGCGGATCTGGCCGACGAACTGGAAATGGCTGTGGCCGAAATCGAGGCACCGCGCGCGCCGACGCGTGTCGAGGAGCCGCCACGTTTGCGTTTGCCATTGGCCAATTTTGCTCCGACGCCTCGGATCGAGCCTGTCTTGCAGCCTGTTGCGGCTCCGTCGCCGGTCACCGTGCCGGATGATGCGTTGGATGACGTCGAGCTCGCACCTGTCGCGACGCGCCAGGCGTCGGTTCAGGTCTCCTTTGACAAGCCGGCTTTTGACTGGTCGTCCATCTCTGTCGAACCTTCCGTCTCTGTCGAGCCTGAAGCGCAACGGGTCGAGCCTGACGAGATTGCCGTACCGGAGCTTGGCGACTTCTCCTTTGATTTCTCCGAGCAGTCGGACGATGTCGAACCGGTATCGGCAGCGCCGTCACGCCAGGTGGGGCGCAGCGAGCCCGATTTCGGCTTCGATTTTGCCAATACCATGCCGCGCGGCGAAGTCGTCGATATCCATCCAGCAAGCCCGGCGCCTGTTGTCGAGCCGGTTGAGGTTGCGCCTCCTTTGGCATCGGCCCGTCCCGCCTTGGCGGCGGATGAGGATTTCGACCCCTTCGTCGACCACGATTTCGAGCTTCAACTGGACGAGATCGATCTCGATCTCTCCGACATCGAACCGGTTGTCGAACGTCCGGCCGTTCAGGCATCGGTCGCGCCCATTGCCTCCACTCAGGCATTCGTCTCGGCGGTGAGCGTCAATTCGGTCAAGGCCGAGCCGTTGGCTGCGATTGTCGCGGCACCGACGCAGCCGGTTCCGGTCGCAGCGCAGCCCATCGCCACTTATGCGCCGACTGTAACGGCGCAATCGCCAGTTCAGGCGCCAGTTCAACCGCAATTTCAGCCACAGGCGCGTGCGCCGGAGCCCGTTTCGCCGGTCGTTCCCGATTTCGAAGACAATCTGGGCTTTGATCCATCGGAGATTGCCGAGCAGGACGAGCAGATCGAGAGTTTTTCGGGCATGGACGTGCCGGAAGTGCCGGTGGCCGAGGCGCGCCCGCAGCCAGCCCCGCAGGCCGACTATGATCTCGACATTGATGCCGAACTGGCCTCGCTGTTCAATGAGCCGGCAGCGACGCCGCCGCCGGCAGCTCCACTGACCACCACGGGCCGCGTTGCCGTCGAGCCCCCCAAGCCTTCGGCAGCCAAGCCGCCGATGGACGAGTTCGAAGCCTTCGAACGCGCGCTCGAGGAAGACTTCCGCACGTCGTTGAATTCGACCCAGACGTTTGAACGCGAGACCCGCGGCCATATCACCATTGCCGGCGAAGCGCGTGGCTTCCGCCGTATCAAGCCTTATCTGATGGCGGGAACTGCTGCTGTCGTGCTGTTGCTGGGCGCTGGCGGTCTCTATGCCTGGCTCGGCACCGGTTCGGTCGGCTCCATCTCCAGCGGCGAACCGCAGGTCATTGCCGCCGACAAGGATCCGGTGAAGATCGTTCCGGAGAATCCGGGTGGCAAGTCCGTGCCGAACCAGGACAAGGCGGTCTATGATCGCGTGGCCGGCAACGGGGTGGAAGACCCCAAGCAGACAAGCCTGATTTCGTCTGAAGAAGAGCCGATGGATGTTGTCCAGCGCACGCTCATTCCCGAAAGCCTGCCACTGGAAGGCGAGAGCCAGGATGGCGTGATTGCCACCCCAGTCGGCGAGACGGAGGACCCGCGTCTGCTGCCGGATGGCCAGCCACAGGAAACCGCTGCAGCCGCCGAAGATCCCGGCACCATCACCCCGCGCAAGGTCCGCACGATGATCGTTCGTCCGGATGGCACGCTGGTCGCCCAAGACGTTCCGGAAGTGGCGACCACGACACAGACAGCCGCCGCAACGCAGACAGCGCCCGACACGGCAATCCCTGTCCTTGCTGCGCCGAGCCAACCGGTCAACGCGACGGATGTCGTCAAGCCAATCGAAACCAGCGTTGTCCCGCCGACTGCGACACCGGCCGCGTCTGCCCCGGTTGAAACGGCAGCGGCCGCGCCTGTCGAAACGCCGTCCACGGACATGACCGGTACCCCGGCGCCGACGGCGCCGATTCCGACAAGCCGCCCGGCCCAGCAGCCGGTCAATGTCGTCGGCACCGTGACGGATCAGGGCAACGTGCGTCCGGCTCCGGCCGCAGCGCCGCCACAGGCTGCCCCGACTGAAACGGCAGCGGTTTCACCTGCCGCAACCGCGCCTTCGACACCGGCAGCGTCTGGCAGCTATGCCATCCAGATTGCCTCGCTGCCGTCTGAAGCCGACGCACAGAAGAGCTACCGCAACCTGTCGGGCAAGTTTGCCGGCGTTCTCGGCGGTCAGCCTTACGAGATCCGCAAGGCCGACATCCCGGGCAAGGGCACGTTTTACCGCGTCCGTGTCGGTGCCGGCAGCAAGGCTGAAGCCGTGGCGCTGTGCGAGAAATATCGCGCTGCTGGTGGCAGTTGCCTGGTTTCGCGATGAACTAGCGACCTTGGATTGGATAATTCGGGAGGCGGGACCATGGGTTCCGCCATTTTTCTGTGTATGAGGCATGTCCTACCACGCCCCGCCGCTTCGGCTTTTGTCCCTCCGGAACTATGATTCAGGCCATGAACCAGAAAAGCATCCCTTCAAAATCCATGATCCTCGGTTGTCTCGGCCAAAGCCTGACGGCGGATGAAAAGGCCTTCTATCGCGATGAGCAGCCCTGGGGCTTCATCCTGTTCGGCCGCAATATCGGCGAAGCGGCGCAGATCCAGGATCTGGTTGCCGAAATGCGCGAGACGGTTGGCGGGCGCAATGCCCCGGTGCTGATCGACCAGGAAGGTGGACGCGTGCAGAGGATCCGAGACCCGATCGCGCCGCGTTATCCATCCGGCGCCATGATCGGCGAATTATATCGTGCCGATGCTGAGAAGGGGCTTCGGGCCGCCTGGCTGCTGTCGCGGCTTCATGCTTTCGATCTCTACCGCCTCGGCATCAATGTCGACTGCCTGCCGGTTCTCGACGTGCCGGTCGAGGGTGCCAGCAATGTGATCGGCGACCGGGCCTATGCGACGGACCCGCAGATCGTTGCCGCCATCGGTCAGGCGGCGGCCGATGGCTTGAAAGCCGGCGGCGTGCTGCCGGTGATGAAGCATATTCCGGGCCATGGCCGCGGCATGGCCGACAGCCATCACGACCTGCCGGTCGTGACAGTGCCGCGCGCCGATCTCGAGGCGCATGATTTCCTGCCGTTCAGGGCGCTGCGCAACGAGTTGATGGCCATGAGCTGCCATGTGGTATATTCCGATATCGATCCGGACCACCCGGCATCGACGTCGCGGATCGTCACCGACGAAATCATTCGCGGGTCTATCGGTTTTGAAGGGCTGCTGATGTCGGACGATATTTCGATGAATGCCCTGAAGGGCACGATCGGCGAGCGGGCCGAGCGCATTGCCGGCGTCCTCGACATCATCCTGCACTGCCATGGTCATATGGACGAAATGCAGGCGGTTGCTGCCGCCGCCTCCGAACTGTTGGGTGCCGCGCGGACAAGGGCTGATGCGGTCGAGGCGGCCTTCGGGCTGCCGGATGACAGCGACGAGCAGGCCTTGCGCGACGAGTTCGCTTCGCTTCTGGCCGTTGCCTGATGGTGCGCGGCCCGGTCCAGCCGACGATCGTCAATCGTCCGTCGAACGCCGAGACCCCGGCGCCGATGCCGATGGACAGTCTGTGGCAGGACAATGCCGAGGACCGCGCCGTTACCGATCCGGCGCTTTTGATCGATGTTGCCGGTTTCGAGGGGCCGCTCGATCTTCTGCTGTTCCTCGCACGCAACCAGAAGGTCGACCTGTCGCGGATTTCCGTGCTGGCGCTGGCCGAGCAATATCTGCAGTTTGTCGAAAGCGCGCGGCGCATCCGTCTTGAACTGGCGGCCGACTATCTCGTGATGGCCGCCTGGCTTGCCTATCTGAAGTCGCGGCTGCTGATCCCGCAGCAGGCCAAGGACGACGGCCCCTCCGGCGAAGAGATGGCCGCGACGCTCGCCTTCCGGCTGAAGCGACTGGAGGCGATGCGTGATGCAGCCACGCGCCTGATCAACCGCAACAGGCTTGGTCGCGACGTCTTTGCGCGCGGCGCGCCGGAGCATGTGCCGCGTCGCAGCGAAAGCGCCTATGAGGCGACGCTTTATGACCTTCTGACCGCCTATGCGTCGCTGCGCCAGCGCCAGGCCGTCACCCAGGTGACCATCGAGCGCCGCAAGGTCTGGTCTCTGGTCGATGCGCGCGGCATGTTGACCCGCATGATTGGCGAGATCGACGACTGGACTGCCCTGGAACACTATCTGTTGCGTTACCTGCCGAGCGAGGAAGAGCGGGTGACCGCGATCGCCAGTTCGTTTGCCGCCTCGCTGGAACTGGTGCGCGAGGGACGTCTGGAGATCCGCCAGGAAGGTGCCTTCCAGCCGATCTTCATGCGCAGCGGTCCGAAGGCGCAAGCCCTGAAGTCGGTGGAGTGAGGCGCGCATGAGCGGCAGTGATCAAAACGACGTCATCGACGACCAGGATTTGAAGACCGGCAAGGCGATGACCGATCCGCAGCTGGCTTTCGACGAGCGCGAGGCGTTTCGGATTGCCGAAGCGCTGGTGTTTGCCTCTGCCGAGCCGGTGTCCACGCATTTCATTGCAGAGCGCCTGCCGCGCGATATCGACGCATCAACGATCCTCCATCGCCTGAAGGACGAATATGCCAGCCGCGGCGTTAATCTGGTTCAGGTGGATGACTATTGGGCCTTCCGCACGGCGGCCGACCTTTCCTTTGCCATTCGCAATGAAGAGACAGAGGTCAAGAAACTGTCGCGCGCGGCATTGGAAGTGCTGTCGATCATCGCCTATCACCAGCCGGTAACACGGGCAGAAATCGAGGATATCCGCGGCGTCCAGACATCCAGGGGCACGCTCGACGTGCTGATGGAGGCCGGCTGGGTGCGGTTTCGCGGCCGCCGCCGCTCGCCGGGGCGCCCGGTGACGCTCGGCACGACGCGTGATTTTCTCGATCATTTCGGTCTTGAGGAGTTGCGCGACCTGCCGGGGCTGGAGGAACTCAAGGGCGCCGGGCTTTTGTCCGGGCGCATCCCGTCGAATTTCAATATTCCGCTTCCCTTCGGCAGCGATGACCTGACAGAAGACGAAGATCCGATCACCCAGCTTGATCTCGAGGAACTCGGCCTCTTGACTCCGAGCGGTGAAGCAGAGGAATAGGGTCAGCTTTTGAACGGTAACCGGCAGTTCCCCCGGATGCCCGGTGGGAACTCAGTCCCGGCGGTGCCATCCTGCGGGCAAGAGGCCGCGCGGACGACGGAATGAACCCAGCGAGAAGCCAGCATGGAGACGGACAGCGCACCGCCGGCGTGACCTTTGCCGCGCGCCTGACCTTCGACGATATCCGCCACCGCTATCATGGCAAGGACACGATCCGCGGCGTCAGCCTGACCGCCGAACCGGGTGAGGTCCTCTGCCTGCTTGGGCCTTCGGGCTCGGGCAAGACGACGCTGCTGCGCATTGCGGCCGGGATTGAGGTGCAGACCAGTGGACGGCTACTGATCAACGACAGCGAAGTGGCTGGCCCTGCCGGTTTCGTGCCACCGGAAAAGCGCGGCATTGGCCTGATGTTTCAGGACTTTGCCCTGTTTCCCCATATGAGCGTGCTGGACAATGTCCGCTTCGGCCTGACCGCCATGCCGTCGAAGAACGCCGTGGCGGAGGCGATGCTGGCACTGGAGCGGGTCGGTTTGTCGCACTATGCAGAGAAATACCCGCATGCCCTTTCGGGCGGCGAGCAGCAGCGCGTGGCACTGGCGCGGGCGCTTGCACCGCGCCCGAGCGTGCTTCTGATGGACGAGCCTTTCTCGGGTCTCGATTCGCGGCTGAAGGACACGATACGCGCCGACACGTTGGATATCCTGCGGGAAAGCCGCGCTACCGCCGTGGTTGTGACCCATGATGCCGAGGAGGCCATGCGCATGGCGGACCGGATTGCGCTGTTGCGCGACGGCCAGTTGGTGCAGGTCGGCACGGCGGACGATCTCTATCGGCGACCGCGCGACCTGTTTGCCGCCGCCTTTTTCTCGGAAATCAACGAATTTTCAGGGACCGTCACGGGTGGCAGGGTCGAGACGCCACTTGGAACAGCGCCGGCCAATGGCTTTGCCGAGGGGTGCGAGGTCTCAATCGCTGTGCGGCTGTCGGGGCTCTCCGTCCGCGAAAGCGGCGGCGCCATCCCGGCGCGCATCCTTGCCCGGAGGTTCCTCGGCGTGGTCGAACTCCTTGACCTTGCCATACCGGGCACCGAACGTCCCGTGCGTGCCCGCATCCGCGCCGATCTGTTATCCCCAGCTATCCGGGATGTGACCATCACGGTCGATCCGCGTGACATTTTGGTGTTTGAAAAACCGATAGAAAACCCCTACATCGGGGAAACGCAAATCTAAGGAGTGGCAGGTAATGGGTTCTTTCAGCTTGTGGCACTGGATCATCGTTCTGGCGATTGTCCTTCTGCTGTTCGGTCGTGGCAAGATTCCGGAACTCATGGGCGACGTTGCCAAGGGCATCAAGAGCTTCAAGAAGGGCATCAGCGACGAGGACGAGCAGGATACGGCATCCTCGACCTCGACCACGCCGGGTGCAACCACCGCGAAGACTGTCGACCACAAGGCCGACGAGACCAAGTAACAACCCTGATCCCGTTTCCGTATCCGGCGGCCCATGCCGCCGGGACAGCTTTGTGCATGGATGCGGGGTCGAATGGCGCTATATCGTCGCGCCGCCGGACTTATGGCATCAGGAGCCGTTGAATGCTGGATATTGGCTGGACCGAGCTGCTTGTGATCGCGGTAGTCCTGATCGTGGTGGTCGGTCCCAAGGATTTGCCGCCGATGATCCGCGCATTTGGCAAGATGACCAAGCGTCTCCGCCAGACGGCGGGTGAATTCCGCTCGCAGTTCGACGAAGCCCTGCGCGAAGCGGAACTCGATGACCTGAAGAAGTCGGTCGACGATATCCGCTCGCTCAATCCGGCCAATTCGTTGCGCGAAGCCATCAATCCGCTCCGCCAGATGGGCCAGGACATCAAGTCCGACCTGCAGAAGGCGAGCCGGGTGGATGCGCCGGCGGCGGCGTCGCCTGTCGTTGCCAGCAGCCCTGTGGTCTCTGCGCCGGTTGCCGAAAATTCCATTCTGCCCGATCTGGTCGCACCGACCGCGCCGCCGTCCGATCTCGTGTCGGCTGCACCGGCTGTGGCCGCAGCCGCTCCGGCCACATCGTCGCCCGCTGGCATCGATCAGCCGGTCACAAAGACGGCGAGCCGCAGCAAGGCCAAGGTGGCCGATCTCGAAGCTGGCGCAACGGAAGCAAAGTCCCCTAAGGTGAAGCCGGCAGCCAAGGCCGTTTCAACGCCAAAGGCGGCGTCAAAGAAGCCTGATGCTGAGCCGAAAGCGCCCTCCAAGGTGGCTGCGCCGGGCAAGGCCAAACCTGCAACGGTCGCTGCCACAGTCGAGGCGGCCGCAGTCGCCGCCGCACCGCGCAAGCCACGCAAGACCACGAATGAGGACAAGGCATGAGCGGCGAAACCGATGACAAGCCGCAGCCGCTGATCGAACACCTGATCGAGTTGCGGTCGCGGCTGATCTGGGCGATCGGCGCGTTTTTTCTCGCCTTCATCGTCTGCTTCTTCTTCGCCAAGCAGCTTTTCAACCTGCTGGTCATTCCGTACAAATGGGCTGTGCTCTGGGCGGGCCTCGATCTGTCCAAGGCGGAACTGATCTATACGGCACCGCAGGAATTCTTCTTCACCCAGGTCAAGGTCGCAGCCTTCGGCGCCATGGTCATTGCCTTCCCGGTGATCGCCTCCCAGGTCTACAAGTTTGTCGCGCCCGGTCTCTACAAGAACGAGCGTCAGGCTTTCCTGCCCTTCCTTGTTGCTTCACCTGTGCTGTTTCTGCTGGGCGCCTCGTTGGTCTACTTCTTCTTCACGCCGATGGTGATGTGGTTCTTCCTTGCCATGCAGCAGGCGCCGGGTGAGGGCGAGGTGGCGATCTCGCTGATGCCCAAGGTCTCGGAATATCTGAGCCTGATCATGACGCTGGTCTTTTCCTTCGGCCTGGTGTTCCAGTTGCCGGTGGTGACCACGCTTCTGGCGCGTGTCGGCATCATCGAAAGCCAGTGGCTGGCCGAGAAGCGCAAGTACTTCATCGTCATCGCTTTTGTCGTGGCAGCAGTGCTCACGCCGCCGGATCCGCTCTCCCAGATCGGTCTTGCACTCCCGACGATCCTTCTCTACGAGATTTCCATCTATGCGGCGCGAATCGTCGAGCGCAATCGAGCCAAGACAAAAGCCGTCGAGGCTGCCTTGAACGAGACGGAATAGGCGGTTCACTCGCCATTCCCGCCGCCGGTTTAACCCATGCCGACATGGGGCCGGACGAGGCCGCCGGCCAGATCCGATCCCGGTCCAAATCAAGACCTGGAACGACGATGCTCGATATCAAGTGGATCCGCGACAATCCCGAGGCTCTCGATGCTGCGCTGGCCAAGCGCGGCGCAGAACCGCTGTCCGCCAGCCTGATCGCCCTGGATGAAAAGCGCCGCTCGGTGGTCCAGGCGCTGCAGGACATGCAGTCGCGCCGCAATGCCGCCTCCAAGGAAATCGGTGCGGCCATGGGTCAGAAGGACATGGCGCTGGCCGACAAGCTGAAGGCCGAAGTGGCCCATCTGAAGGACACGATGCCGGCCGCCGAAGAAGACGAGCGCCGGTTGAATGCCGAGTTGTCCGACGCCCTGTCGCGCATTCCCAACATTCCCCATGATGACGTGCCGGTCGGCCGCGACGAAAACGACAATGTCGTGACCCGCGTGACCGGCCAGAAACCCGGCTGGAACCATCCGGCCAAGGAGCATTACGAGATCGGCGAAGCGCTCGGTTACATGGATTTCGAACGCGCGACAAAGCTGTCGGGCTCGCGTTTCACCGTGTTGACCGGGCCACTGGCAAGACTGGAACGGGCCCTTGGCCAGTTCATGATCGACCTGCACACCAGCGAGCACGGCTACACGGAAGTGTCGTCGCCGCTGATGGTGCGCGCCGAAACGCTCTATGGAACAGGCAATCTGCCGAAGTTCGAGGAAGATCTGTTCAAGACCACCGATGGTCGCTACCTGATCCCGACGGCCGAAGTGACGCTGACCAACCTCGTCGCCGGTGACATTATCGATCAGGAAAAGCTGCCGCTGCGTTTCACCGCGCTGACCCCGTCTTTCCGGTCGGAAGCGGGCTCGGCCGGTCGCGATACCCGTGGCATGCTGCGCCAGCACCAGTTCTGGAAATGCGAACTCGTCTCGATCACCGATGCGGAAAGTTCGATCGCCGAGCATGAGCGCATGACGGCCTGCGCCGAAGAGGTGCTGAAGCGTCTCGGCTTGCATTTCCGCACGCTGACGCTGTGCACCGGCGACATGGGTTTTGGTTCGCGCAAGACCTACGACCTTGAAGTCTGGCTGCCTGGCCAGAACACTTATCGCGAAATTTCATCCTGCTCGGTCTGCGGCGATTTCCAGGCGCGGCGCATGAACGCGCGCTACCGCGGCAAGGACGGCAAGGGCACGACCTTCGTGCACACGCTGAACGGCTCGGGCACGGCGGTCGGTCGCTGCCTGATCGCAGTCATGGAAAACTATCTCAATGAAGATGGCTCGATCACTATTCCTGACGTCCTGCTGCCCTACATGGGCGGTCTGACGAAAATCGAAAAGGCCAATTGAGCCGCAAGAGGAAACGGGCGATGCGCATTCTGCTGACCAATGACGACGGGATCCATGCCGAGGGTCTCGCCGTTCTCGAGCGGATCGCCCGCAAGCTCTCCGATGACGTCTGGGTTGTCGCCCCCGAAACCGACCAGAGCGGCCTTGCCCATTCTTTGACGTTGTCGGAACCTCTCCGATTGCGCGAGGTCGGCGAAAAGCGCTTTGCCCTGCGCGGCACGCCGACCGATTGCGTCATCATGGCGATCCGCAAGGTGCTCGATCGCAAACCGGATCTGGTCTTGTCCGGCGTCAATGCCGGCGGCAATATCGCCGATGATGTGACTTATTCGGGCACGGTGGCAGGCGCGATCGAGGGGACAGTACACGGCGTGCGCTCCTTTGCGCTGTCCCAGGTCTATGACTATGTCGCCCGCACACCCGTTCCGTGGGACGTGGCAGAAACCTATGCGCCGGACCTGATCCGCAAGCTGTCCACCGTCGACCTGCCGCCGGGCACCTTTCTCAACCTGAATTTTCCCTGCGCCACGCCGAGCGAGGTTCAGGGTGTCGAGGTGACGGGGCAGGGCAAGCTCGATTTCGGCCTGAGCGTCGAGGAACGGCATGACAATCGTGGCGTTCCCTATTTCTGGCTGCAATTCGGCGACCGCAAGGGTGACTTCCGCGCCGGCACCGATCTGCAGGCCATGCGGGAGAAGAAGATCTCCGTGACCCCGCTGAAGCTCGATATGACCGACTATGCGGTTCAAGACCGCGTCGCCGCCGCCCTTGGCTTCGGGAGCGGCGCGTGAAATCTGCCCTGCTCGAAAAGGAAGGATTTGCCGCGCTGGTCCTGCGTCTACGGGCCGAGGGCTTGAGCAATATCGATCTGCTGACCGCCGTCGAACAGACCCCGCGCTCCCAGTTCGTCTCTCCCGACTACGCCGACAACGCGTATTCCAGCCGTTCGATCCCGATCGAATGCGGACAGTTCATGGAAGGAGCCGATCTTTCCGTGCGGCTCCTGGCTCTGCTGCAGGTCAAGCCGGGCCAGCGGGTGCTGGAAATCGGCACGGGAAGTGGCTTCGTCACCGCCGTCCTGGCGCGTCTGGCAGAACGGGTCATCTCGATCGAGCGCTATCGCACATTGGTCGGCAACGCCCAGCGTCGCCTGGACACACTTGGTTTGCGCAACGTGATCCTGCGGCAGGCCGACGGCAGCAATGGTCTGCCGGGCGAGGGCACGTTCGATCGCATCTTCGCAACCGCCGCCTATCCCTCGATGCCCCGGTTTTTTGCCGAACAGCTTGTGTCCGGCGGTATGCTGCTGGCGCCGATCATGATCGATGAGGAGCGCTGCGCCATGGTGCGTCTGACCAAGACCGGCAGTCGTTTCGAGCGCGAGGACCTGTTTGAGGTGCCGTTCCTGCCGATGCAGCCGAAAATCGCATTGCATATCTAGCCGCCTGGATACACGGACAATCCTCCAAAATCGCCTGACAGGCAGCGTGTTTCGACCTATTGCGGTGTGTATCCGGGCGTGTGTTACGCTGCCCTGTTCCATGCGTTATGTCGAAATAGTTCACAACGATTCCGAGCGGTTAACCGGCCGGTAACACTAACGCGCTTTAATAAAACCCATAGTTCGTTGCGTCATATGTGGGTCGAGTCATGCGTAAAAGTGTATCGCCAAAAGCCGGATTGCCCTTTGCCCGTCTCTGCGGCGCCATTCTTCTGGCCAGTACCGCGGCCGGGTGCAGTTCGGATGCGACCCGTTTCAGCTCGCTGTTTCCGACGGATAACATCACCACGGCCTCCGTCCCGCGCCAGCAGGCCGGGATGAACGGACAGGCGCCGATGCCCGCCGAGAATATCGGCTCTGGTTCCGTCGCCTCGTCGCAGCCGACCTATGATTACAGCAATCAGCAGCAGGCGATGGCGCAGCCCATGCCGACCGGTGGTACCTATCAGCCGGCCTCCGCCCGTGCCGCCAGCACGCCGGTTGCGGTTCAGCGTACCGAACTTGCCGCGCCAACCGGCGCCGCATCGGCCGCCGGCAACAATCGCAGTACCGCCCGAGCCGAAGCCCTGGCGCAGCCGTTCCCGGGCACGCCGACACAAAGCAGCAACGAGACCGTCGCGCTGGCTGCTCCGGCACGGAATCTCGCCGAGCCGCAGACGACAGGCACCACGCCAAAGGCAAGCGGCTGGAGTGCGACCAACGGCGCACGCGTCACCTTGAAGCCGGGCGAAACCATCGCCACGCTTTCGGATCGTTATGGCGTGCCGCAGAAGGAAATCCTCAGGGTCAACGGCCTGACCAAGTCCAGCGACGCGGCGAGCGGTCAGATGGTTATCATCCCGACCTTCGGTGGTGGTACGAATGCAGCCCGCGCAGCCGCGGATTCGTCAGCAGTGCCGCTCGATGGCAAGAAGCCGATCCTGCCCGATCAGCAGCAGAACGTCGCCGTTCTGCCGACCTCGCTGAATTCGCGGGACAAGCAGCAGCAGGCCTCGGCCAGCGCCAATGCCAAGGCTCTCGCTGGTGCCGGCGAAGGTGATGCACCCGGCAGCTACGTGGTAAAGCCGGGCGATTCGCTTGCCCGCATTGCCAAGGCAACCGGCACGCCGGTCGACCAGTTGAAAAAGGCCAATGGCCTGACAACGGCCAATATTCGTATCGGCCAGAGCCTGAAGATCCCGGCGAATGGTGCTGTCGCAAAGGCGGCGCCCGCAGCCGACCTGGTGCAGACGGCTTCCGTTCCGGCGGCATCGGCCACCAACAATCAGCCGGCCGGCTACAAGGCGCCAACCGCCACCAAATCGGTCAGCGAAGTCGCCTCCGTGGACACCGAATCGGCAGCACCGGAAGCAACTGGCATCGGCAAGTATCGCTGGCCCGCCCGCGGTGCCGTGGTTGCCGGCTTCGGCGCCAATGTCGATGGCAAGCGCAGCGATGGCATCTCGATCTCGGTCCCGACGGGCACGCCGGTCAAGGCTGCGGAGAACGGCGTTGTCATCTATGCCGGCAATGGTCTGAAGGAACTCGGCAATACGGTCCTGGTCCGTCACGACGACGGTACGGTCACAGTCTACGGCCATGCCGATGCCCTGAGCGTTCAGCGCGGCCAGAAGGTTCAGCGCGGCCAGACGATCGCCACGTCCGGCATGAGCGGCAACGTCAAGCGGCCGATGCTGCACTTCGAAGTGCGCAAGAACGCGTCGCCGGTCAATCCAATGACTTTCCTGGAATAGGTATTGCGTACCAGGTAGCGAGAAAGGCCCGGGGGAACCCGGGCTTTTTTGCGTTCAGGCCTGCGGACGGTCGACTGAAATGCGCATCCGTCCGGCGAGATCCTGGATATATTGCCAGGCAACGCGACCCGAGCGCCCGCCACGCGTGGTCGCCCATTCCAGCGCTTCGTGATGCAGTTGCGCCTTGTCGAGCGGCAGCTTGAAATGCTCGGCATAGCCATCGATCATCGTCAGATAATCGTCCTGGCTGCATTTATGGAAGCCGAGCCAAAGGCCGAACCGATCCGACAGCGACACCTTTTCCTCGACCGCTTCCGACGGGTTGATCGCCGTCGACTGCTCGTTTTCCATCATGTGGCGCGGCAAGAGATGGCGACGGTTCGAGGTTGCGTAAAACAGCACATTGTCCGGCCGTCCCTCGATACCGCCGTCGAGCGCCGCCTTCAGCGACTTGTACGCGGTATCATCATGGTCGAAGGACAGGTCGTCACAGAAAACGATGATCCGGTGATCGGCCACTTTCAGGATGTCGAGCAGGCCCGGCAGGCTGGAAATATCCTCGCGATGCACCTCGACCAGCTTCAGCGAAACGCCGGTCGTCTTGCGGATATCGGCATGCACCGCCTTGACCAGCGATGATTTGCCCATGCCGCGGGCACCCCAGAGCAGGACATTGTTGGCGGGAAAGCCTTCGGCAAAGCGCAACGTGTTGTCCTGCAGGATGTCGCGCACGTGATCAACGCCGCGGATCAGTTGCAGTTCGACCCGGTTCGGCCGCGCGACAGGCTGGAGATGATGACGCGCGGCGTTCCAGACAAAACAGTCGGCCGCAGTCCAGTCGTTGACCACGGGCGGTGGTCCGGCCAGCCGCTCGATGGCGTCCGCCAGCCGTTTGACTTCACCCAGCAAAGCAAGCGTCGTGTCATCGCTCATGGCAATCTCCTCGCAATCCGCATTCGTCCGGCCTCGAAGGCCCCATGTCCGCCGGGTATCATGTCCGCCGGGTATCATGGCGATTTTTCCACCGAAAGGGTAAGAGCCGGGAAAATGGTACGCGGCCGCGCTGTTTTTGTTGCATTCGCAGGCTTGGTCACTATATTCCGGCGACCTGAACGCGGGGGCCGTGAAGCCTGCCGCTTGTCTTCATAGGAGTTTTTCATGTTTATCACGCAGGCCTTTGCCCAGGGAACGACCGCAGCTCCGAGCGCGATGGGTTCCGGGTTCGAAATGCTGCTGCTGTTCGCGCCGCTGATGGTGGTCTGGTATTTCTTCCTGATCCGCCCGCAGCGTGCCCAGCTGAAGAAGCGCCAGGAGTCCCTTTCGGCCATTCGTCGTGGCGATCAGGTTGTTCTCGGCGGCGGCCTCGTCGGCAAGGTGACCAAGGTGATCGACGACAGCGAGCTCGAAGTTGAAATCGCCGACGGCGTCAAGGTTCGTGCCATGCGCACCTATATCGCCGAAGTCCGCGTCAAGGGCGAACCCGTCAAGACGGACGCTGCCTCCTAATCATCGCCAGGCCGGCCTCGCGCCGGCCTTTGCGTTTTGTTCGACGCCTCATTTCTGAGAGTGCCATGTTATACGTTTCTCGCTGGAAGACAGTGTTTATCTGGCTGACCGTCCTGGTCAGCGTCCTGTTGGCTTTGCCCAACGCCTTCAGCGATGAAGAATTGTCGGCTTTCCCCTCCTGGTTCCCGACCAACAAGGTCACGCTTGGTCTCGACCTTCAGGGCGGATCGCACATCATGCTCAAGCTTGAGCGTGCGGACATCGTCAAGGAACGTCTGGAAACCGTGGTGGGCGACATTCGCGCGCAATTGCGCGATGCGAGCATTCGCTACACGGGTCTGTCCGGCGTCGGCCAGCAGGTCCAGGTGCGGATCACGGATGCCGACAAGGTCGAGGCGGCCGTCGAGGCGCTTCGGACACTGACCGATCCGGTCAGTGCTGGTGGCCTGACGGGCGGATCGATTACCGAAGTCACGCTTGAGCAACAGGATGGCGGCCTTCTGCGGCTGAACCTGACGGATGCCGGCATCGACTACCGTGTATCGTCGGCGCTGACCCAGTCGATGGAAGTCGTTCGCCGTCGCGTCGACGAACTCGGCACGACCGAACCGCTGATCCAGCGCCAGGGTGCCGATCGCATCATCGTCCAGGTCCCGGGGCTGACCGATCCGCAGCGCCTGAAGTCGCTGCTCAACCAGACCGCCAAGCTGTCCTTCCACATGGTCGACACCTCGATGCCGGTGACCGAGGCGATGAACAATCGTCCGCCACCGTCGTCTGAAATACTCTATTCCACCGACGATCCGGCCGTTCCCTATCTGATTGAAAAGCGAGCGCTGGTCTCCGGCGAAAATCTCGTCGATTCGCAGGCGTCCTTCGATCAGCGCAGCAATGAACCCGTCGTCAGCTTCCGCTTCGACAGCCGTGGTGCCCAGCGTTTTGCCCAGGCAACCCAGCAGAATGTCGGCCGCCCCTTCGCCATCGTGCTCGACCAGCAGGTGATTTCTGCCCCGGTCATTCGCGAACCGATCCTCGGCGGTTCCGGCCAGATCTCCGGCAATTTCACAGTCGAAGGCGCAAACGATCTCGCTGTCTTGCTGCGCGCTGGTGCATTGCCGGCCACGTTGACAGTCGTCGAAGAACGCACCGTCGGTCCGGGCCTCGGCGCCGACTCGATCAATGCCGGCGTCGTCGCCAGCGGCATCGGCGCAATCTTCGTCGTCTTCTTCATGCTCGCCTTCTACGGCTCCTGGGGTGTCATGGCCAATATCGCCCTGGCTGCCAACGTTGCCATGATCCTGGCGGTCCTCAGCCTGATCGGATCGACGCTGACCCTGCCGGGTATTGCCGGTATCGTTCTGACCATGGGCATGGCAGTCGACTCCAACGTTCTGGTGTATGAGCGCATCCGCGAAGAGGCCAAGGCCGGCCGGCCATTGCATCAGGCGATCGACACGGGCTTCACCAAGGCCTTCGCCACCATCGTCGATGCCAACCTGACGACGCTGATCGCAGCCGTGGTCCTCTTCTTCCTCGGATCCGGTCCGGTGCGCGGCTTTGCCGTGACACTTGCTGTCGGTATCGTGACGACCGTCTTCACCGCCTTCACCATGACCCAGTGGCTGATGGCCATGTGGTTCCGCTGGAAGCGTCCGAAGCATATCCCGAAGGGCGTGCGCACAGGCATGTTCGATGCGCAGAACATTCGCTTCATGGCGGTTCGCAACTACACGTTTGCGCTTGCCGGTGCCTTGGCCTTCATATCGCTGGCTGGCTTTGCCACGCTTGGCATGAACCTCGGCATCGACTTCAAGGGTGGTTCGATCATCGAGGCGAAGGCCCGCAGTGGCTCGGCAGACATATCTGATATCCGTGACCGGCTCAGCCAGCTCAATCTTGGCGAGGTCCAGGCCCAGGGCTTCGGCGACGAGTCGAGTGTGCTCATCCGCTTGCAGGCGCAAGAGGGCGGCGAGAACGCGGAGCAGTCCGCGCTCAGCAAGGTGCGTGGCGAACTGGAGAGTGAATACGAGTTTCGCCGCGTCGAAGTGGTCGGCCCGTCGGTGTCGAGCGATCTGACCTTTACGGCAACGCTCGGCGTTGCTGTCTCGCTGCTCTTCATCCTGATCTACATCTGGTTCCGCTTCGAATGGCAGTTCGCCGTCGGCGCGATCATCGCGACCATGCATGACGTGATCCTGACGATCGGGCTGTTTGTCTTCCTTGGGCTGGAATTCAACCTGACCAGTATTGCCGCGATCCTGACGATCATCGGCTATTCGCTCAATGACACGGTTGTCGTCTATGACCGAATGCGCGAGAACCTGCGGCGTTACAAGAAGATGCCGCTCAATGTGCTGATCGATATCTCGATCAACCAGACGCTGTCGCGTACCGTGTTGACCGGCTCGACAACGCTGCTGGCTCTGCTTGCGCTTTATATGTTCGGCGGCGAGGTCATCTCGTCCTTCACGCTGGCTATGCTGTTCGGCGTACTGATCGGGACCTTCTCGTCGATCTATATCGCAGCACCGGTTCTGATTGCCTTCAAGCTGCGCCCGGAAAGCTTCCAGCAGGATGACGACAAGGGCGACAAGTCTGTGAAGACGGCCGCCAAGGCGGGAGCCTGATCGAATGGCGTTCGGCTTTGGAGACAAGGGCATCGTTATCCGCGAGGCCCATTTCCCCGGCCGGGCGCCGATCGATGCCTATGGCAATGGTGGTTTCCGCTTTGCCGACATGTCGCATCGCGGCTCGCTGCTTCTGCTGCCGTCCGGTGTCTATGGCTGGGATGTGAGCGAAGGTGACGAACTGACGCTTGCTGTCTTCGAGCGCGTGCTGGCGGAGACCGGCATCGAGTTTCTGCTGCTGGGCACGGGCGCGCAAATGCGTCTTGTCGATCCGGAAATCAGGGCGGCGCTGAAGCAGCGCGGCATCGCCACCGATCCGATGGGAACCGGGGCTGCCGTGCGCACTTACAACATCATGCTGGCCGAGCAACGGCCGGTCGCCGCCGCGCTGATTGCGGTCTGACCCAGATAGGTACGCCGTGAGCGAAACGAAACCGGCCAACGAGGCGCTCTGCCTCGCAGCATTGCGCGATCATGATCGTGATCGCTATCTGGCTGCACTGTTGACGCCTGCCGACCGCCGTGCGGGTGTCGCGGCTCTCTATGCTTACAATGCGGAACTTGCCCGCGTGCGCGAACTCGTGCGCGAGCCGCTTCCGGGCGAAGTGCGGCTGCAATACTGGCGGGATCTGCTGCAGGGTGCTGGCCACGGGGCAACGCAGGCCAATCCAGTTGCCGCAGAACTGCTCAAGGCAGTACACGACTGGAGGCTGCCGGTCGGGCCGCTGGCCACCATGGCCGATGCCCGCATCTTCGACCTCTACGACGATCCCATGGAAACGGTCGCGATGTTTGAGGGTTATGCCGGCGAGACCGCGGCATCCCTGATCCAGTTGGCGAGCCTGGTTCTCGACCCAGCGGCGGCAGCTTCCGCGGCGCAAACGGCCGGCCATGCGGGTGTCGCGCAGGCGGTGGCTGGTTGCATATTGCTTCTTCCTATCCATCGTGCGCGTGGACAGGTTTATCTTCCGCTCGAAATCCTGCGTGCGGTTGGTCTCGAAGGTGCTGATCTGCTCAAGGGATCCGACAAGGCGCGGCTCTCGGCGGCGATCGAAGCCTTTTCCGGTCTTGGTCTCGATCATCTGGACAAGGCCCGGCGATCCGGTATGCCCTCTCGCAGCATTCTGCCAGCCTATCTGCCGGCAACGCTGGCCCGGCGTGTCTTGCTGTCCGCGCGCAAAAAGGGAGCTTCGATCCTCGATCAGGATATCCGTCCGCCGCAATGGCGCCGGCAGCTGCGGATGATGGCAACGCTTGTCTCCGGGCGGATCTGATCTTTCCGTCAACCGCACTCAGTCGGCGCGCGACACGTTCACGCAAGGCTCGGCTGCTAGATCAGCAACGATGATGCAATTGCCTCGACGGGAGACATAAGGTGAGCGTGGTAACTTGGGCGATATTGCTGGGGATAGTGGTTGCGCTCGCATTCTATTCCACCCGTATGGCAAGGAACAAGGAAGAGGATGGATTGCAGGACACGGGTCTGGCGATCCTCGAGTTTGGCCGGGCCTTTCCCCAGGAAGCCATTCGCAGCCTTCATACGACGGCAGACGGCAAGGCCGTCTTTGTCCGCCTGCATGACAACAAGGCGGGCATCATGCGCACGCTGCGCAATCACTATGCCTGCCATCTGATCGAACCGGGCACCGTGCGGGTCAGAAACCTGGCCGATGGCAGGGGCTTTGCGGTCGAGTTTCTTGATTCGCCGGCCCACAACGGCGAATTCACCTTCGCTTCGGCAGCCGATGCGGCGGAAGTGTCACTCTGGCTTCTGGGAAACTATGTCGCCCCGGCCGATCTCGATCCGGCCCCGAACGGGCTGCCGACCACCTGATCGGCAGCAGTCCGCTTTGAACGGGGTTTTTAGGCGATGCCGAGCCATGCGCGGCAGTCGGCAAGCGCGCGCAGCGCCACGAGCTGCCGCTTCATCACCGTCTTGTCCTTGCCACGAAAGCGCTTGACGCCCTCCGGCTTGACGATCGAGCCCGGTTCCAGTTCGGGAAACAGGCCGAAATTGATGTTCATCGGCTGGAACGACCGCTTGCCCGGCTCATCATGCGAGACGAGATGGCCGCCGGTGATGTGGTTGAGCAGCGATCCCAGCGCCGTGGTTGCCGGCGGCAGGCTGATTTCTTCACCTTTGCGTTCCGCCGCAGCGAAGCGTCCAGCGAGAAGACCGATCGATGCACTCTCGACATAACCCTCGCAACCGGTGATCTGCCCGGCAAAGCGCAGGCCCGGACGGTTCTTCAACTGCAAGGTCGGATCGAGCAATGTCGGCGAATGGATGTAGGTATTGCGGTGAAGGCCGCCAAGGCGGGCAAATTCCGCATTTTCGAGGCCGGGGATCATCCGGAAGATCTCGGCCTGTGCGCCATATTTTAACTTGGTCTGGAAACCGACCATATTGTAGAGCGTGCCCAGCGCGTTGTCCTGGCGCAACTGCACGACGGCATAGGCCTTGACGGTCGGATTGTGCTCGTTGGTCAGGCCCATCGGCTTCATCGGCCCGTGCCTCAGCGTTTCGCGGCCGCGCTCGGCCATCACTTCGATCGGCAGGCAGCCGTCGAAATAAGGCGTGCCTTCCCATTCCTTGAAGCCGACCGCATCGCCGGCGATCAGCGCGTCGAGGAAGGCATTGTACTGCTCTTCGTCCATCGGGCAGTTGATATAGTCCTTGCCCGTGCCGCCCGGTCCGACCTTGTCGTAGCGCGACTGGTACCAGCAGATGTCCATGTTGATGCTGTCGCGATGCACGATCGGCGCAATCGCGTCGAAGAAGGCGAGCGCATCTTCGCCGGTCTTGGCGCGGATCGCCTCGGCCAGATCGGGAGAGGTGAGGGGTCCGGTGGCGATGATCGCCTGGTCCCAGTCTTCCGGTGGCAGGCCGGCGACTTCCTCGCGCACGACGGTGATCAGCGGATGCCGGGCAATCTCGGCGGTTACCGCTTCGGCAAATCCGTCGCGGTCGACGGCAAGCGCACCACCTGCCGGCACCTGGTGGCGATCGGCACAGGCCATGATCAGCGATCCGGCAAGCCGCATCTCCGCATGGATGACGCCGACGGCATTGGCCGTCGCATCGTCGGAGCGGAACGAATTGGAGCAGACCAGTTCAGCCAGGCTGTCGGTCTTATGGGCATCGGTGCCGCGAACACCGCGCATTTCGTGCAGGATTACGGGAACGCCGGCTTGTGCTGCCTGCCAGGCGGCTTCCGATCCGGCAAGACCGCCGCCGATGATGTGAATGGGGGAAAGGGTGCTGTGTGTCATGGGCGGCTCCATATCATGGCGCGGCTTGGCAGGTCCATGCTCTGCGGCACATCCAGAGATCAAAAAGGCTCGGGGATCACGGTGTGCAAACACCAGATGCGATTCAGGCTGAACGGGAGCCAAGAATCAAAAACGGCACCCAAGGTGCCGTCTGACAGTCGTCGCTTTGTGCTGCCGCCGCAAAGGCGGGCTTCCGATTAACGGAAGGAGCGCGAAGCGATATTGCGGATTTCGTAGCGGGTGATGCCGATGTCGCTGAGGGTCTGGTTCGACAGGTTGCCGAGTTCAGCGAGAGTGCGGCGATAGCTCATCCAGTTTTTTGCAATGCGAAGCGGGTTCATGGTCGTTTTCCTAGGTGGGATCTTGGTTGCTGATCTGGCGGTTTGTTTCCGCCTCAGCGATTGACCCTCTTATACGCCCGTAAAATAAGATTGTGCAGTGCAAATTCTAGGCGACTGCTATGCATTTGTGCATGATGATGACGATATTAGCAGCAGAGCGCAGAAATTAGGCAGAAGGTTTTCCGCTGCTATGACCTGTGATTTCATTGAGAAAAATGGGCTTGGTGCAAACGCAGAAGGCCTCCCGCAAGCGGGAGGCCTTCGTGTTTCGTTCCATTCTGCAGCGCGTTGGCGCCGCGACGGAATTAGCTGTTGACGGCGTGGCGGGCGACGCGACGGATGTCTTCGCGGCCAATGCCGAGGTCACGCAGTTCGCGGTCCGACATGCGGCCGAGTTCGGTGATGGTCTGACGATACTTGCGCCAGTTGTTGAGCGAGCGAGCGATGTTCATGGCCTTGCCTCATGGGTTGGGCGCAACTGTCGGCGCCGTGTTCAAATTCGATGACTGGAATATATGCTGCATTGCGAAACGATTGAAGACATAAAGCCTCACACCACCCATGCACAAATCGCATAACAGCACGGTTAATCGACTGTAAACTGATGCTTTTTGAGGCTTTTGCCTCCTGGATTGCGCTGCCGCATTACCGGGCATGGGTCGCCGGAGGGCATGCGCGTCGCGGTTAGGCCACGTGGGCCGAAAGCGTCTTGCAGTATGCGGGGGAACGGCTTAGCCAAAACGAATAACGCTCACCGGGGGAGGATCCGGTGAGCGTCATTTTGACAGACCAACGACTGGGAGGAGGAGCGTCGCTGGTCATTCGATCCCGCATCGGGAGGAGGATAACGCGGGGCCGAAGGTGGTATGACCGTTTCCGGTCAGTCAGGGCTGGTGAAACGTTCTTCATCTGCCCTTTGTTGCTTGTGAATATACGCCTGAGTCGGCGTCTTGTGCAGTGCAATATTGTCATGGAAGCCATGCGCATTTCGCATGGAATACGGGCTGCGCACAAACCGCCGAATGCCCCTAACTATTTGAGGGGATTTTGCCTTTTTATCGGATGCCGCTGATCTGCGATTGAGTTTCTCGTCCGGCCGTTCCAGACTTCGGGCAAATCCTGTAATTTTGCCTCTGGCGAGGCAGTGGGATCTGGTGCGGGGGACGCATGTATCGCGGTCATTTGAAACGGGACTTGCAGGAATGGACCCGCAAGGGGCTGATCGACGAGGCGACCGCCAGCCGCTTGCTCGCCGATGTCGATGCGAGGCGCTCGGCCTTCAGCGTCGGCACCGTGCTGGTCATGCTGGCGGCGGTGCTGGTGGCCGCCTCGGTGCTGTTGCTGATCGCGTCGAATTGGCAGGCGATCCCGCGCCTGACCAAGGTCATCGGCATTGTCGCCCTGATCTGGGCCTTCCATTTGGCGGCGCTGTTTGCCCGGTCGCGTGATGCGGACAGGCTGACGGCGGCCTGCCTTGTGCTTGGAGCCGCCAGTTTCGGCGGCGCGATTTCCCTGATCGGCCAACTCTATCATCTGTCGGGCGACACGTTCTCCGCCATGCTGCTGTGGTTCGTCGTCACCGCCATCTCCGCAGCACTATTCCGCTCGGGCGCGCTGACCGTGATGGCCGGCATTCTGTCCTTCGTCGTCTTCTGGACGGTGATCGATCGATTCGACTATGATTTCCGCTGGCATGAACTGGCATCCTACTGGCCACCGGCAGCCGCCGCCGTGCTGGCCGCGCTCACGGTCTGGACCAGGACCGATCAGGCCAAGCATTTTGCCTATCTGTTGCTGCTGAGCTGGTGCATCTGGTTCTATGTGCTCGGCGATGAAGTGCTCTGGGCCACCCTGATGACTGGCGTGGGCACCTTGGTCTTCTTTGCGTTTGCGCTTCCGGCATCACCTTTGGCGCACTTGCGCGGCAAGCTCGGCGCCTCGATCACCTTTTATCCGCTGCTGCTCGCCTTTATCGGTCTCGGCTATTGGCATGGCAACGCCGTCGATGGCCAGACGAACGCAATCCTGGGCGTCCTGGTGATCGCGCTGTGCCTTGCGGCGCTGGCGTTGGAGGGGCGAGACAATGGCGCGGTGCGTTTCCTCGCCTATATCGTCTTTGCGCTGGAGGTTCTCTACCTCTCCTATGAGACCATCGACAGTATCCTCGGAACCTCGGCCTTCTTCCTGCTCGCCGGCCTGGTGGTGGCGGTTCTCGCATTTGTGGTCATCCGACTTGAGAAACATTTCGGCCGACGTCCGACGGAGGTGCAACCATGATCGCAACCCGACGCTTCGCTCTCGCAGCCCTTCTCGTTTGCCTCGGTCAGACGGCAATCCTCGGCTACATGGTCGAAAGCCGGGCAGGCATCCTGCGCACCGGTGCGGAAGTCCTGTTGAAGACGGCGCCGGTTGATCCGCGCGACCTGCTGCGTGGTGACTATGTCATCCTGAGTTATGATATTTCCACGATCACAACCGCGCTGATCACAGGAGAAAGACCGGCCGGCGACGAAAAAATGCCGCTGCAGGTGCGATTGAAGCCCGCCCCCGATGGTTTCTGGACCGTCACCGAAGCCTCCTTCCAGCCATTGCCGGCAATCGCCGGCAGCGTGATTGTCAACACCTTGCCTTTGCGTGGCTATGATGTGCCAAGCGGCACCGATGGCACAGTCTGGGTCACCTACGGGATCGAGAGCTATTATGTGCCGGAAGGCGAGGGGCGCCCGATCGAGGACGGGCGCAATACCGGGCGTGTCTCCGTCGCGGTGCGGGTGTCCGACCGCGGCCAGCCACAGATTCGCGCCCTGATGCTCGATGGCGTGCCGCTTTATCAGGAACCGCTCTACTGATTGTCATCACACTTTGCGCCAGACCGGCGCCAACGCCGGTGCCAAGCCGGGAATGCCGGCATTGTTTGGCCGGGGACGGGTGTCATTTTTCCTTTGCGTGGCGGAAAACGGGTGATATAGAGACGCGCGCTCCGGAGGGGCCATGCGCTCACGCAGCATGCGCTTTTGGACGCGGGTATGGTGAAATTGGTAGACACGCCAGATTTAGGTTCTGGTGCCGCAAGGCGTGGGAGTTCAAGTCTCTCTACCCGCACCAGCTTAGCCGCGCGGGATTGATGTGAGAGGCAGCCTTTGCTGATCCCGTCTGTCCGGCGCCGTTTTGCTTGGCATATGTTTGACGTTAGCGACGCAGCCACGTCCGGGAAAAGAAATTCCGGCGTCGTGCTCAGTGAAACCACCGGCTGTCCGAGCACGGCCGCCACGACATGAAGGTAAGAACATGCAGATTATCGAAACGCTCGCTGAAGGGCTGAAGCGCGAAATCAAGGTCATCATCCCGGCCAAGGATATGGAACAGCAGATGAACGAACGCCTGGCGGATGCCAAGGACAAGGTTCGCATCAACGGTTTCCGTCCGGGCAAGGTTCCGACCGCGCATCTGAAGAAGATGTACGGCAAGTCGATCATGGCTGAACTCGTCAACGAGATCATCCGCGACCGCCCGAGCGCGATCCTGTCGGAGCGCGGCGAAAAGTCGGCGACCCAGCCGGAAATCGTCATGACCGAGGACGAAGCCGAAGCCGAGAAGATCCTGTCCGCACAGGCCGACCTCGAATTCACGCTGTCCTACGAAATCATCCCGCCGATCGAACTGAAGTCGGTCGACGGCATCAAGATCGTGCGCGAAGTGGTCGAAGTCTCGGAAGACGAGATCAACGAGCAGATCCTCAAGATCGCTGAAAACGCCCGCACGTTCGAGACCAAGAAGGGCAAGGCCGCTGATGGCGACCGCGTCACCATGGACTACCTCGGCAAGGTCGACGGCGTTGCCTTCGACGGTGGCAAGGACGAAGACGCTGAACTGGTCATCGGTTCGAACCGCTTCATCCCGGGCTTCGAAGCCCAGCTCGTAGGCCTCAAGGCAGGCGACGAAAAGGTCATCAACGTCACGTTCCCGGCTGAATATCCGGCTGCCGAACTGGCTGGCAAGGACGCGACCTTCGACATCACCGTCAAGGAAGTTGCAGGCCCGGCCGCAATCGAAATCAACGACGAACTGGCCACCAAGCTCGGCGTCGAATCGGTCGACAAGCTGAAGGAAGTCGTGCGCGGCCAGATCGAAAGCCAGTACGGCAACGTCACCCGCCAGAAGGTCAAGCGTCAGATCCTCGACCAGCTCGACACGCTCTACAAGTTCGACGCTCCGTCGAAGCTGATCGACGCCGAGTTCGACAACATCTGGCGCCAGATCAACACCGACCTCGCACAGTCCGGCAAGACCTTTGCTGACGAAGACACGACCGAAGAAGCAGCTCGCGAAGAATACCGCGCGCTGGCCGAGCGTCGCGTCCGTCTCGGTCTCGTTCTCTCCGAAATCGGCGAAAAGGCCGGCATCGAAGTGACCGACGAAGAAATGCAGCGTTCGCTGTTTGCCCAGCTGCAGCAGTTCCCGGGTCAGGAAAAGCAGATCCTCGACTTCTTCCGCAACACGCCGGGCGCCTCGGCTTCGCTGCGTGCGCCGATCTTCGAAGAGAAGGTCATCGACAAGCTGCTCGCCGATGTTTCGGTCACCGACAAGACCGTCACCAAGGAAGAGCTGATGGCGGAAGACGAGTCTGAAGACGGCGACAAGCCGGCCAAGAAGACTGCCAAGAAGAAGGCTGCTGCCAAGGCTGACGACGCTGCAGAAGGCGAAGAAGCCGCTCCGAAGAAGAAGGCGGCCCCGAAGAAGAAGGCTGCTGAAGGCGACGCCGAATAAGCTTCGGCATCCTTTCAAGACAATTGTGAAGGCCGCCCATGAGGGCGGCCTTTTTGCATATCTGGGTTGGAAAACGACGTGGAAACTTGCGCTGGGAGAATGCGCACTGGAAACCGTGTGCTGAGCGTCCGGGCGATGCCGACGACACGACGCAGACATGCTGGCTGCTGGCGGATCGTCGGCAGCGTCACCAAACGCGCTGTCTTTCTATTTTCGGCCTGTCAGCGCCAGCCAAGTGCCGGCGCGACATGGGTCAGGATCGCTTGGAGAACGTGGGCGTTGTAGTCGACCCCGAGCTGGTTCGGCACGGTCAACAGCAGCGTATCGGCTTCGGCGATCGCCTCGTCGCGCTTCAGTTCCTCGATCAGCTTGTCGGGCTCCGCCGCATACGACCGGCCGAAGATCGCACGCGTGTTCTCGTCGATATAGCCGATCGAATCCTGGTCCTTGTTCTGACCGAAATAGGCGCGGTCCATGTCGTTGACGATGGCGAAGATCGACCGGCTGACGGAGACGCGCGGTGTGCGTGTGTGGCCGGCTTCCGTCCAGGCCTCGCGATAGGCGCGGATCTGCTTCGCCTGCTGGATATGGAAGGGCTCGCCCGTTTCGTCATCCTTGAGCGTGGAACTCTGCAGGTTCATGCCAAGCTTGGCGGCCCATATGGCCGTGGCATTCGAGCCGGCACCCCACCAGATGCGTTCGCGCAGGCCTTCCGAATGCGGCTCCAGCCGCAGCAGGCCCGGCGGGTTGGGAAACATCGGCCGTGGATTGGGCTTGGCGAAACCTTCGCCCTTCAAGACATCGAGGAAGACCTCGGCATGGCGGCGGCCCATTTCGGCATCGCTCTGGCCCTCTTCCGGCTGGTAGCCGAAATAGCGCCAGCCCTCGATCACCTGTTCCGGCGAGCCGCGGCTGATGCCGAGCTGCAGGCGGCCGCGCGAGATCAGGTCGGCAGAACCGGCATCCTCGGCCATATAAAGCGGGTTTTCGTAGCGCATGTCGATGACGCCGGTGCCGATCTCGATCCTCGATGTACGCGCGCCAACGGCGGCCAGCAACGGGAAGGGCGAGGCGAGCTGGCGGGCGAAGTGATGGACGCGGAAATAGGCGCCGTCAGCACCGAGTTCCTCGGCCGCGACCGCTAGGTCGATGGACTGAAGCAAGGTGTCCTGGGCCGAACGCGTGCCGGACTGGGGCGAGGGCGACCAATGGCCGAAGGAGAGAAAACCAATGTTCTTCATGATGATATGCTTTCGTGATGACGATTGAAACCTAGATGGCATCTAGGAGCCACGTCTCATAGGGGCAACGAGGTGACAGACTGTTTCTGGATCAGAAACAGGATCGCCTTCCGCTGATCTCAGGCGATATCAAGGATGAGAGGGCGGTGATCCGAGACCTCCGGTTCTGCGACGACCTCGAATGTGTTCACGCGAACATTCGGCGTGACCAGCATGTAATCGGCAAAGCGGCCGTCTTTCCGGTAATGCGATGTGCGCGTGTCGGAAAACCCGCGGCCGGTTACCAGGTCGCTGAGGCCGAGCTGACCCAGTGCTGCAAAGGTAGCGCTGTCGGGCAGCACATTGAAATCACCGCAGACCACCAGCGGTTCACCTGTGTGCCAGATACGCTTGATCAGGCAAATCAGTGCCTCGGTCTGTCGCTCGCGCGCCGGCGTGTCATGCTTGCCGGCAGGGTCGCGCAGGCCATGCAGTTGGACGACCGTGATCGGCGCGCCGGCGTGATGGTTGAAGATCCTGATGCCATGCGCATTGCGGGCGCGCGGATGGGCGCCAAATCCGTTGGCTGAGAAGCTGCCGTGGATGAAATCGAGTGCCTGGCCGATGATTGGAATCTCCTTGCGCACGAAGGTCGCAATCCCGAACTCCTGCCAGCAGGTTTCGTCGCCATCCTGAAGCTCGCCCCGTGCTGTCGGGCAGAAGATCCCGTCATGGGCCGGCAGAACCGCTGCTATCTCATCGAACAGATGCGCGCGCTGCCGCAGTTCGACCGATCCGTCGCGATAGGTCAGCCAGTCGTGCCGTGCACCAGGTGCGCGGGCGACTTCCTGCAGGCAGAGCACATCAGCCTCCAAGCCCGCCAGATAACGCATCAGCGGCTCATGGAGCATTCCGCCCCAGATATTGAGAGAAGCAATCTTCATTGTATCCAGCAGCGTGGCCAAGATGTGGAGCCGGCAGGATAGTTGCACCATTGCAGCACTTCAAGCGCGCCCGATCCGTCTATGCTCTTTGCTGCCGCTCGACGAAAAGCAGCATCGACACGCCGGTTACGGCAAGCGCGACACCGAGCAGGCCCGTTTCCGAATAGCCGAGATAGTGTGAGCCGGCAGCGAAGGTGGCGGCTGTGATCGCATTGCCGAGGAAGGAGTTGATCGGCATGAACGCGGTACCGAGACCAGGGCGTCCGGGAAACAGATCCTGGAAATAGTTGAGCGGCAGGGCCAGCAGCGCAGCAGCAAAGGCAGCGCCCGGCAGAGCGAGTCCATAGATGTGCCAAGGCGCTGTCGCGAAACTCAACGCCACCATGTAGCCGCCATAGCCGAGCGCCGCCGTGACGATAATGCCGATGATGCTGAAGCGTTTCAGCGAGCCTGCCCACATCAGCATGAAGGGGATCTCGATCAGCGCCGTCATGCCGGCAATCAGCCCGACATCGGCGGTCTTGCCGCCGAGCTGCAGGGTCAGGATCAGTGGCCAGATGGTGCCGCTCAGGCGCAGGGTCGACGTGATCGCTGCAATCGCGATCAACCGGATCAGCATGTCTGGCGCAGCCAGTTCCTTGAGTGCCGAGAAAAAGCCGGGCGCCGCCGTGTCTCGGGCAGGCCGGGATGGTGGCGACTTCAGCCCAAGGGCCGCACAGAAGAGGATGAACAGGCAAAAGAGCGAGGCGAGCCCCCAGGCACCAAGCATGCTGCCGGATGCGCCGAGCACCAGTCCCAGGCCGGCTGGCGTCACCACCCAGGCCGCCGAGATAATGGCGCGCAAGGTTGCATTGACTGAAGCGGCATCCACCGGCTCGAGCTCGCCCGTCTCCAGCCGAGCGCTGGCAAACAGCAGCGAACTGGTGGCGTAGAAGAATGGGATGACGAGCGAGGTCGCACCGAGGAAGACCGGCGCCGATGGATAAAGATAGATGGCGCCATAGCCGAGCACGCCCAGGGCCGACATGGCAATCAACATGTGTCGCCGGTCACCCAGCATGTCCGACAGGATGCCGAGCGAGACGCTGATGACGACGGCCGAGATCGAAGAGACGAAGACCAGCAGCGAATAGGTCTGGTCGCTCATGCCGAGCGTGCCGATTGCGGTCACCGAAAGATAGGGTATCGTCGCCCCGAACGCAGACCCTTGGGCAAAGATCATCAGGGACAGGACGAGCAATTGCGGGCGGCCGGCAATCTGGCCGAAGGATGAAGGCATGAAACTGGCTTTGTGCTGATGGAGGCGGGGGGCACCCAAAAGATGTAGGCGTTTGAAACACCACCATCGCATGAGTCGCCGCCGCCGTCAGCCCATCGCTGGGAAGCATGAAACGGACGCAGGGCGTTTCATGCTGCGCCGCCTCGTTCTATTCCGCAGCCTTGCGCTCGACCTTCTCGACCTTCAGTTCACCCATGCGGTTCCAGGCGTCGAGGCCGGCGATCTTGTAGGCTTCGGCGAGCGTCGGGTAGTTGAACGTGTTCTCGACGAAATATTCGACCGTGCCTTTGAGGTTGAGAACGGCCTGGCCGATATGCACCAGTTCGGTCGCACCTTCGCCGACGATATGCACGCCGAGCAGGCGTCGGGTCTTCAGCGAGAAAATCATCTTCAGCATGCCGCTGTCGAGACCCATGATATGGCCGCGCGAGGTTTCGCGGAAATGCGCTATGCCGCATTCGTAGGGAATGTTGCGCTGGATCACTTCCTCTTCGGTCAGGCCGCAGGTGGAAATTTCCGGCACGGCATAGATGCCATAGGGGAAGAACTGTGGCGGTTCGTGCGAAGGAGCGCCGACCGCATGACGCGCCGCAATCCGGCCCTGTTCCATCGACGTCGAGGCAAGGCTTGGGAAACCGACCACGTCGCCCGCGGCATAGATGTTGGGAACGGCAGTCTGGAAGGTTTCGGGATTGACCTTCAACCGGCCGCGATTGTCCGCCTCGAGACCGCAGGCAGCGAGGTTCAGCGTATCGGTGGCGCCGACGCGACCGGCAGCAAACAGCACCATCTCGGCGATCAGCACGCGGCCGTTCTTCAGCGTGACACGGCATTTGCCGTCGATCTTTTCGACCGTCTCGACCGTCTGGCCGAAGATCAGCTTCATGTTGCGGTCGCGCAGCTGGTAGGTGAAGTCCTCGACGATTTCCTTGTCGATGAAGTCGAGCATCGTGTCGCGTGGTTCGACCACGGTGACGGCCGTGTCCAGCGCCGAAAAGATCGTCGCATATTCGATGCCGATGACGCCGGCGCCGATGACCACCATCGAGCGCGGCAGTTCCTTGATTTCCAGGATGTCGTCGCTGTCGAGAATGCTGACGTCATCGAAGGGCACATGCGCGGGCCGGAACGGCCGTGTGCCGACGGCGAGCAGCACGGATTTGGTCTGCACCCGGAGGATTTCGCCGTCTTCCTTGGCGACCTCGATGGTGTTGGCATCGACGAATGTCGCCGTGCCGCGCATCTGCTGGACTCGATTGCGGGCGAACTGATGCTCCAGCACCTCGACTTCATGGTCGAGCGTGATCAGGAGGCGGCGGCGAAGGTCGTCAGCATTGATCTCCTGCTTGACCCGGTAGCTACGGCCGTAGAAGCCGCGCTCGCGCCAGCCGGTCAGGTTCAGCGCGGTTTCGCGCAGCGTCTTGGATGGAATGGTGCCGGTATGCACGGAAACACCGCCGACGCGCGTTCCCTTCTCGATCACCAGAACCTTCTTCTCCAGCTTGGCGGCCTGGATGGCGGCGCGGCGCCCGGCAGGCCCGCTGCCGATGACGACAAAGTCGTATTGGTTCATGATATTCGTCCCTGATTCGCGTGTCGGGATGTTGCACTGCAATGTGTCCCATAGTGAAACTAGCAGGGCAATCTAACCGTTTCGTTATCGATAATGATTTGTGTCTGTAAACGACGGAAATTTGCGTGCAAACGGCAGTTCTGAAACTGCATGCTTTCCGCCAGATGCTGTCGCGATCTGATCAGCATCAGATCAGGCGCAGGCCCTTGAGGCTCGCATGACCGTCCTTGCCGATGATGATGTGGTCATGCACGGTGATGCCGAGCGGCTTGGCCGTATCGACGATCGTGCGCGTCATGTCGATATCGGCGCGCGAGGGGGTCGGGTCGCCGCTCGGGTGGTTGTGCACAAGGATAATCGCTGTGGCCGAAAGTTCAAGCGCGCGCTTGACCACCTCGCGCGGATAGACTGGCGTGTGGTCGACGGTGCCGCGTCCCTGGATCTCGTCGGCGATCAGTACATTGCGCTTGTCGAGAAAAAGGATGCGGAACTGCTCGGTGGTTTCATAGGCCATGGCCGCATGGCAGTAGTCGATCACCGACGACCAGGACGACAGGACCTGCTTGCCGCGCAACTCGCTTTTCAGCATGCGCTGCGCCACACTGGCAATCAGCTTGAGATCCAGCGCCACCGTTTCACCGACGCCTTTGACCTCCTGCAGCAGACCAGGCGGTGCGCCGATCACGCCGGCAAGGGTGCCAAATCGTGCAAGCAGCGCCTTGGCGATCGGTTTGGTGTCACGCCGTGGGATCAGCCGGAACAGCAGCAATTCAAGAATCTCGTAATCGGCCAGGGCACTTTCACCGCCGTCGCGAAACCGTGTCCGCAGCCGGTCGCGGTGTCCGTGATAGTGGGCATCGGCGCCCTGGGGGCTGTTGTCGATGGCGGGGGAAGGCTTCAGCCGGTCGGTGCGGGGCGTCTGTTCGGCAAAGAAATGGCGTTCGTCGTGATCCGGGTTTCTGGAAACATCCTGACCCAGATCGACAATGGTGTCGCCGAACAGGGAGCCGTTTTCGGAATGGGGAAGCTTCGCCATCGTCAAACCCTTGCATGGACCATCATAGTCACGCGGCGAGGGCGAACATGCCGTCTTGATCACCGTCGCAGGGATATAGTGACATCCCTGCTGTATCGCGCAAGATGCTACAGCATAGTTCTGCGTCGATTGGTTGCAGGCCTGTGCTCGAAGATTACGAGAGACCGGGTCGATCGAGCCCGGCTGGCGACAGCGTGAAGATTTCGCAACCGGTCGCCGTCACGCCAACGGCGTGTTCGTACTGTGCGGTCAGCGAACGATCGCGCGTCACGGCAGTCCAGCCATCGGACAGGACTTTCACATGCGGCTTGCCGAGATTGATCATCGGCTCAATGGTGAAGATCATGCCCTCGCGCAGTTCCGGGCCTTCATCGGCGCGGCCGTAGTGCAGGATGTTCGGGCTGTCGTGGAACAGACGGCCGACGCCATGGCCGCAGAAATCGCGCACCACGGTGCAGCGTTCGGCCTCCGCATAGGTCTGGATCGCCTCGCCGATGGCACCGGTGCGGGCACCCGGGCGCACGGCGGCAATGCCGCGCATCAGGCATTCATACGTCACTTCCATCAGCCGTTCGGCGGCCCGCTTGATCTGGCCGACGGGATACATCCGGCTGGAATCGCCGTGCCAGCCGTCCAGGATATAGGTGACGTCGATATTGACGATGTCGCCCTCGCGCAGCGGCTTGTCGTCCGGCATGCCGTGACAGACCACATGATTGATCGAGGTGCAGACGGAATATTTGTAGCCACGGTAGTTCAGCGTCGCGGGCAGGGCACCATTGTCCATGCCGAATTCGAAGACGAAGCGATCGATTGCATTCGTCGTGACGCCCGGCTTGATCATTGGCACGAGCGCATCGAGGCAGCGGGCGGTCAATTGGCTGGCGCGGCGCATGCCGTCGAAGTCTTGCGCGCTATAGAGGCGAATTGCGCCGGTATTCTTGAGCGGTGCCGATGCCGCGTCGATATAGGTGACCATTGAGCCGCTTCCGGATCCCTGAGAATGACAGTGTTTTCCCGTTCATAAAGCAGCAGGACCCGACAAGTCTATCGGGATCAGCCGCATGGGCGCGATTTTGCAAGGCGTGATGTCGCAGGCGACTGCATAAGCCTCGACACCGCGGGCTGTTGCCCGGACAAAGGCGCGGCCATAGGCGGGGTCGAGATCGGCGCAGATACGAAACCGGCTGCAATCGGTCCGCTGGATCAGGAACAGCATCGCCGCGCGCCTGCCGGTCTCGACCAAATCACCCATTTCTTCAAGATGTTTGGCCCCACGCGTCGTCACGCTGTCGGGAAATTCGGCAAGGCCAGCCTCGCGGATGAAATGCACATTCTTCACCTCGACATGCACGCTGCCCTTGTCTGCATCCTCCAGTAGGATGTCGATGCGCGAATTGCGCCCGTAGCGCTGCTCGCGCTTCAATGTGGCAAAACCGTCGAGCTGCGGTATCAAGCCGGCGAGAATGGCTTCTTCGGCCAGACGGTTGGGCAGGGCGGTGTTGACGCCGACCACCGTGCCGTCCGCCTCCACCAGTTCCATGGCATGGCGATATTTGCGGTTTGGCGCATCGTGGACAGAGAGCCAGATCGGTGACCCCGGATCCGTCAATCCGCGCATCGAGCCGGTATTCGGGCAAAATCCGGTGATTTCGTCGCCGCTGTCCAGCACTGCATCGAACAGGAAGCGCTTGTAGCGGCGGATCAACCGGGCAGGGATAAGTGGCGGTTCGAAGATCAACAGCCGGTCCCACATGCGCTGTGGGGCGTCATACGCGTTCCAGCACGTTTCTGCCCGGTGCGTCGGCGATCGCGTTCAGGGCGTCGCCGCCGGGTTTACGGGCCGGAACCTGCTTGTGGTCGAGCTTTTCGATCCAGGCCTGCCAATGCGGCCACCAGGAACCTTCGGTTTCTTCGGCGCTGGCAAGCCAATCCTCATAGGTGCCCTCGGCCTTTCCATGGGTCCAGTACTGGTATTTCATCTTGTCCGGCGGATTGACGACACCGGCGATATGTCCCGATCCGGTGACGACAAATTCGACGGGTCCGCCAAACAGCGCGCTGCCGATGTAGACCGATTTCGCCGGCGCGATATGGTCTTCGCGGGTGGCAAGATTGTAGATCGGGATCTTCACCTTCTTCAGCGACAGCGTCTTGCCGGCGAGCTGCATCTTGCCCTGGCTCAGCGTGTTGTTGAGATAGCAGTTGCGCAGATAGAAGGAATGATTGGCCGCCGCCATCCGGGTCGAATCGGAATTCCAGTAGAGCAGGTCGAAGGGCATCGGATCCTGGCCCTTCAGGTAATTGTTGACGAAATAGGGCCAGATCAGTTCGGAGGCGCGCAGCATGCTGAATGCCGTCGCCATTTTCGAGCCGTCGAGATAGCCGGTTTCCCGCATCCGTTCCTCGACACTCTGAAGCTGCTCCTCATCGACGAACACCTTGAGGTCGCCGGCATAGGTGAAATCCACCTGCGTCGTGAACAAGGTGGCGCTGGCGATGCGGCTGTCCTTTTCCTGCGCATGCAGGGCAAGCGCTGCGGCAAGCAGCGTGCCGCCGACGCAGTAGCCGATGGCATTGACCTTTTTCTCGCCGGTCGCCTTCTCGATCGTATCCAGCGCAAAATCGATGCCTTCGCGGATATAGGCCTCCCAATCCTTGTCCGCATGGCGCTCGTCTGGATTGACCCAGGAGATGACGAAGACGGTGTGTCCCTGTTCGACGCACCACTTGATGAAGCTTTTCTGCGGGTTGAGGTCGAGAATGTAGAACTTGTTGATCCATGGCGGGCAGATCAAAAGCGGCCGCTTCAACACGCTATCGGTTGCCGGCGCATACTGGATGACTTCGCAGATATCACTCTGCGCGACCACCTTTCCTGGGGTGATGGCCATGTTTTCGCCGACGGCGAATTTGCTGGTGTCTGTCTGGCGAATGCGCAGTTCGCCTTTGCCGGCGGCGATATCCTCGGCCAGCATCTGCATGCCCTTGACCAGATTGGCGCCACTGCTGGCGACCGTTTCCCGATAGAGCTGCGGGTTCGTGGCGACGAAATTTGCCGGCGAAAGGGCGGCCGTGATCTGGCGGACGTAGAAGGCGGCCTTGTGGCGCGTATGCTCGTCGAGCCCTTCGGCGTCACTGACCATCTTGTCGGCCCAGTCGGACAGAACCAGATAGGTCTGGCGGAGGAAATCGAAGAACGGATTGCGCTGCCAGTCCTCGTCGGCGAATCGTTTGTCTTTCGGCAAGGGCTCATTGACGGGCGCATCCGGCGGTGCGGAGAGGCGGGTCAGCGAGCGCGCCCAGATGCCGAAGACGGCATTCAGCAGGTGGGTTTGCGCTTCCATCGTCCGCTTCGGGTCGGACATCCAGTATTCGGCCAGCTTGGACATCGTCTTCACAAGCTCGGACATCGGTTCGGAGACGGGATCGACAATTTCGCCCCGTTCGCGCGGCGCGAGCCAGCTGGAAGCAGCCTTGCCCAGATTTTCAAGCGCCTTTGCCGCATTGACAGCCAGCGCCTGCGGGTCCTTGACGATATAGGGTTCGAGCAGTTTTGCATCGAATGCCGGACCGGACTGTGCAGTCTCTTCCCGTTTGTTGTCCACGGCATCCTCCCCAGGATTGTATCTGGCGTCTTTTGTATTTGCGCATCCTGCATGAAAATGACTACAAGTTCCAGCGATTGGCGCATAGTCTTTCGCAGGTAGCGGGAAAATGCACCCTTTGAATTTGCTGGATTTCCGGCAGGCATGCGGATTGTTGAGACCATGGCACAGACAACCTTTAGCCTCGAAAACCTGACCCGACCGGCCATTCTGGCCGCCCTTGTCGGGATGCTCGCCGCAAGCGGATGCCAGTCATCCGCAGAAACGGCAACCGTCACGCAGACCCCTTCGGCACTGCAGGTGACGGTGGATGATGTGGATGCGCCCGATCAACCGGCGAAGCGTCCGACATCAAAGGATGGCTTCCCGAATTTCGGTGGCTCGTTGAACGCCGCCAATGTCCAGATGAACAACGAAGAAGCAGCAGCACTGCAACAGCAGCTCACGGCCCTGTCCAGCGCGCGCCAGTCCGGAACCATTACCGAAGCCGAATACCAGCGAAAGCTCGCCGAACTGCGCACGCTCGCAACCCAACATGGCCCGGAGACGCAGGCGTTGATCGCCAAATAGCACTTGCCTTTCGGCGGGATTTTCCGCAAAGCAACGAGAGGCTTTCGGCAGGTATTTCAGCGTGACTCGTCGCGCGGGTCGGATTTGCGACAAAATTTGCTGCCAGCGCTTGTGTTGAGATACTATCGTCCGGCTCCGGTTTTGCGGTTCGTTGCGGGGCTGGCGATCACTGGGACAAACGAACCCGCCTGCCGCGGACAATGCCCGCGCGGTTTCAGGGGTTGAAGATGGAAGAATTTCACAAAGTCCGGCGCTTGCCGCCTTACGTTTTCGAACAGGTCAATCGTTTGAAGGCGAGCGCGCGAGCCGGTGGCGCCGACATCATCGACCTTGGCATGGGCAATCCCGATCTTCCGACCCCGCAGGCGATCGTCGACAAGCTGTGCGAAGCGGTCCAGGACCCGCGCACGCACCGTTATTCTTCGTCCAAGGGCATTCCCGGTCTGCGCCGTGCCCAGGCGGCCTATTATGCGCGCCGTTTTAATGTGAAGCTCAACCCGGATACCCAGGTGGTCGCGACACTCGGCTCCAAGGAGGGCTTTGCCAACATGGCCCAGGCGATCACCGCCCCCGGTGACGTCATCCTGTGCCCCAATCCGACCTATCCGATCCATGCCTTCGGCTTCCTGATGACCGGTGGGGTCATCCGTTCGATCCCGGTCGAGCCGGACGAGACCTTCTTCCCGCCGCTCGAACGCGCCGTTCGTCACTCGATCCCGAAGCCGCTGGCCTTGATCATCAACTATCCATCGAACCCGACGGCGCGCGTGGCGACGCTTGATTTCTACAAGGACGTGATCGCATTCGCCAAGAAGCACGACATCATCGTGCTGTCCGACCTTGCCTATTCCGAAATCTATTTCGACGACACGCCGCCGCCATCCGTCCTGGAAGTCCCGGGCGCCATGGACGTCGCGGTTGAATTCACCTCAATGTCGAAGACCTTTTCCATGCCGGGCTGGCGCATGGGTTTTGCCGTCGGCAACGAGCGGCTGATCTCGGCGCTGACCCGCGTCAAGTCCTACCTCGACTACGGCGCGTTCACGCCGATCCAGGTGGCGGCGACCCACGCCCTGAACGGCGACGGTTCCGACATTGCCGAAGTCCGCTCGATCTACAAGCGTCGCCGTGATGTCATGGTCGAAAGCTTCGGCAAGGCCGGCTTTGAAGTGCCGCCGCCGGCAGCGACCATGTTCGCCTGGGCCAAGATCCCGGAAAAATTCCGTCATCTCGGTTCGCTGGAATTCTCCAAGCTGCTGGTTGAGAAGGCCGATGTGGCCGTAGCGCCGGGTATCGGCTTCGGCGAAATGGGCGACGAATATGTTCGCCTCGCGCTGGTCGAGAACGAACACCGTATCCGCCAGGCCGCCCGCAGCATCAAGAAGTTCCTGTCGACGGCCGACGAGACGATGCACAACGTCATTTCGCTCAACGCCCACCGCTGAGCGTTATCGTCGAGCGCCTCATTGAGCTTCTTGGGCGGCCCGCTCGCGGCCGCCGGTTTCCATAATCTGATTAGGTCAGGACTGATCCATGGCTGATGCCCTTAAAATTGGCGTGGCGGGTCTTGGTACCGTTGGTGCCTCGCTCGTTCGTATCCTCCAGCAGCGTTCGAATGCGCTGACCGTTGCCTGTGGCCGTCCGATCATCGTCACGGCGGTCTCGGCGCGCGACAAGGCCAAGGATCGCGGCATCGACATGTCCGGCATGCAGTGGTTCTCCGATCCGGTGGACATGGCCAACAGCGCCGATATCGACGTTTTCGTCGAACTCGTTGGCGGCTCTGAAGGTGCCGCTGACCTGTCGGTGCGTGCCGCACTCGGCCGGGGCCTGCATGTGGTGACCGCCAACAAGGCCCTGTTGGCACGCTGCGGCGTCGAATTGGCCAAGCTGGCCGAGGAGAAAGGCCTTCTGCTCAATTACGAAGCGGCGGTTGCCGGTGGTATTCCGGTCATCAAGACGCTGCGTGAGTCGCTGACCGGCAACAATTTCTCCCGCATCTACGGGATCATGAACGGCACCTGCAATTACATCCTCACCAAAATGGAGAAGGAAGGGCTTTCATTTGCCGATTGCCTGAAGGAAGCCCAGCGCCTTGGTTATGCGGAGGCCGATCCGGCCTTCGACATCGAAGGCAATGACACGGCCCACAAGCTGTCCATCCTGACGACGCTGGCCTTCGGGTCGGAAATTGCAGCCGACAAGATCTATCTGGAAGGCATCACCAATATCTCGATCGAGGACATTCATGCGGCCGCCGATCTGGGCTATCGCATCAAGCTTCTCGGTGTTGCCCAGAAGACGGAAAGCGGCATCGAACAACGCGTGCATCCGACCATGGTGCCGCTCGATTCGGTCATTGCCCAGGTCGATGGCGTCACCAATGCCGTGGCGCTCGAATCCGATATTCTTGGCGAATTGCTGATGGTCGGCCCCGGCGCCGGCGGCAATGCAACCGCCTCGGCGGTACTCGGCGATATTACCGACATTGCCAAGAGTCGCCCGGGTGCGCAGGATGTTCCGGTGCTCGGTCGCCCGGCGCATCTGCTCGAACCGTATCGCCAGGCCGAAATGCAGAGCCACGAAGGCGGTTATTTCATCCGTCTGACGGTGCAGGATCGCACCGGCGTGTTCGCCAGCATCGCGACCAAGATGGCGGAAAACAGCATTTCGCTGGAATCCATCGTCCAGCATTCGAAACAGCCGGTTGTTGCCGGCAAGCCGCAGACGATCATCCTCGTCACCCATGCAACCATGGAAAGCGCTGTGCGCCGCGCCGTCGAAGCGATCAAGCATGAGGGTTATCTGGTTGGCGAGCCGCAGATGATTCGCATCGAACGGCCGAAGACCTAAGTCTATTGCACTGCAGCGATCTCGGGAAATTCGCCCGATTTCGCTGCTGCGTCTGCGAAGCAGTTGATCCAATTGGCGCGAAAAATACGCGCCACGTACAAAAAATCGACCTCCACTCTCGCCATGCTGGTGCCCGCACGGTAGATTGTCGCTGTCTGTCAGGTTCTTGGGGAGGAGCCTTAGCGATGAGTGTGGGAAAGACATGGGTCTCTCCGGCGGATTTCGCCGGATGCGACACATTCGAGCACAACCAGCCTGATGCCCAATGGCGGTCAATCTCCGCGTCACATGCTGACGGCTGGGATGCCTCGGCCGATGGCATGTCGGACTGGGTGGCGCTCTTGGCCTTCTTGTGTGCCATGGTTGTGCCATTCGCCTTCGTGGCCTGGGTGATGGCGTAATCTGCAAAAGCATGGTTGGCGTGCTTGCATCTGAGGCCGGCTTGCCTCTGGTCATTTTTGTCAGGACCGCTAGAACAGCGGACGGATGATGGTTCGAGCTTCCAGCTGGGACATCGTCCATCCCGTCGTCACGACGCGGCGCCTTTAGGTGCTGTCCGGTCGTGTTGCAAAGCGAGTCCCATGTCCGAACCGGTAGATCCCGTCCAGCGCGCTTTTCTTGGTGTCGAGCAATCCGTCAGTGGTCAGCGCTGGATGAACCGCGCCGATCAGGCAGCGCAGAACAGGGCGCTCGCCATGAGCCAGGTGCACGGAATCCCGGAACTGGTGGCCCGCGTGCTCGCGGGCAGGGGCGTCGGCGTCGACGAGGCGCCGGCCTTTCTCGATCCGACCATCCGCAACCTGATGCCGGATCCATCGCGCCTGACCGATTGCGACACCGCGGCAGAACGCATCTGTGCTGCCGTCAACCGCAGTGAGCGCGTCGCCATTTTCGGCGATTATGACGTGGATGGCGCGGCGTCTTCGGCGCTGATGTACCGATTTCTGCATCATTTCGGCATCGACGCCGAAATCTACATCCCGGACCGGATCTTCGAAGGTTACGGACCGAATGCTGCGGCCATCGATCAATTGATCGATCGCGGCGCGCAGCTGATCATCACGGTCGACTGTGGTTCGACAAGCATCGAGGCGCTGGGCGCCGCCGAACGCCGCAACATCGATGTGGTCGTGATCGACCATCACCAGATGAGCCACGAGATGCCGCCCTGTCATGCACTGGTCAATCCCAATCGCGAGGACGATCTGTCGGGGCAGGGGCATCTTTGTGCAGCCGGTGTTGTCTTCATGGTTCTGGTGGCCTGCCTGAGGCGTCTGCGCGAGGAAGGGCATGCCCATGCCCGCTCCCTCGACCTGCTCGCCTGGCTCGACCTTGTGGCGCTGGCCACGGTCTGCGACGTGGTGCCGTTGAAGGGCCTGAACCGTGCCTATGTCACCAAGGGGCTGATTGCCGCCCGCCACCAGAACAATGCGGGTCTTGCGTCGCTGCTGCGCATCGCCGGCATCGGCGGCCCCGTCACGCCCTATCATTTCGGCTTTCTTGTCGGGCCGCGAATCAATGCCGGCGGACGGATCGGCGATGCGGCTCTGGGCAGTCGCCTGCTGACGCTGGAAGAGCCTGCCGAAGCCGACAAGATTGCCACCCAGCTGGATGAACTCAACCGCGAACGTCAGGCCATGGAAGCCATCATGCTGGCCGAGGCGGAGGCCGAAGCCATGGCCGAATATGGTACGGGTGAAACGGCCTCGGTCATCGTCACGGCGCGGGAAAACTGGCATCCAGGCATCGTCGGCCTGCTGGCGGCCCGCCTGAAGGAGCGCTTCAAGCGGCCGGCCTTCGCCATCGCATTCGACTCATCCGGCAAGGGTGCGGGCTCAGGCCGCTCGATCAACGGTTTTGACATCGGAAAAATGGTGCGGGCAGCCGTCGACAATGGCCTGCTGGTCAAGGGCGGCGGCCATGCGATGGCGGCGGGCCTGACGGTGGAGCGGGGTAATCTTGGCCGATTACGCGCCTTCTTCGATGAACAGGCGGCGACCCAGGTCGCAGCCCTTGCGTCCAATCAGACACTGAAGATCGACGGCGCGATCGGCGCGTCGGGCGCCACGCTGGCGCTGATCGACCAGCTCGAGGCCGCCGGTCCGTACGGTTCGGGTCATGCACAGCCGATCTTTGCCGTGCCGATGCACCGGCTGCGCGATGTGCGCCCGGTCGGCACGACGCATGTGAAGATCACGCTGGAGGCACTGGACGGCAGCAAGCTTGATGGGATTGCCTTCCGTGCCGCCGAAACCGACCTCGGCCATTTCCTGATGAACAATCGCGGCAATCAGGTTCATGTCGCCGGCACGCTTGGCGCCGATCATTGGCAGGGCAATCGCCGCATACAGTTGCGCGTGCTCGATGCCGCAAAGGCGCCGTGACTTACGTTACGTAACAAATGTATCTCAAGGGGAGGTGGCACGCCCTAGGGGAGTCGAACCCCTCTTCCCAGAATGAAAATCTGGTGTCCTAACCGATAGACGAAGGGCGCCTGCGCTTCGTGGCGCCCTTATGGCCGGGGAAAGTGATTCATGCAAGACCAAAAGCGCGGCAAAGCAGCGCTTTTTCCACAGCTGAGAGAATAATCTTTGAATCTGTAAAAGCCACGCAATATGAGCAGGTTAGCGGATTGCTTTCCCGTGGTTATTCACAGCTTGTACATGAAATTGAAGTGGCACGCCCTAGGGGAGTCGAACCCCTCTTCCCAGAATGAAAATCTGGTGTCCTAACCGATAGACGAAGGGCGCGTACGCTTCGTGGCGCCCTTATAGTCAGGGTGATTTGATCCGGCAAGTGGAAACTTGCGGTTCGGCACGAGAAAATTCGACGCCTTGCCGGAGACGATAAATGCATGAAATGACGCATCATCTCCGGCGTTTAGCACATCTCTGATTTTGACGAGGAGGATGGAGTGGCACGCCCTAGGGGAGTCGAACCCCTCTTCCCAGAATGAAAATCTGGTGTCCTAACCGATAGACGAAGGGCGCGTGCGCTCCGTGGCGCCCTTATAGTCAGGGGCATGCAAAGCCGCAAGCGCCATTTGCCGATTTTTTCAAAAAAATGACAGCCGCATCCGGCCTGTGGAAAACCTTGAAAGCTGAATGATTCAGCAGTCTTGGCCGACGGGGCCGCTCAGCCGAAGCACCCCCTGTTTGTTGCGGGCGTCAGAGCTTTGGCGACTCGGTCTTTTTCTTGCCGGTCAGCATCCGGCGCAGCGACGACATGAATTTGTTCTTTTTCTGCTGTTCGGCCGGTGTCGCTTCGTTGGCATCCATACCGACCGGTATCGCGGCCTGGCCGGGATCGACGGCTGCCACCGGGCCATTCGCATTGCCTTGGGTCGCGCCTGCCGAGGCAGGAACCGGCGCGCGGACCACCATCTTACGCTTGGGTCGCGGATCGGAGAGACGCTTGAGCACGGGTGCCCCTTCTTCCTCGGCGACCGGCAGGGCTGCAACGGAGGCGACGGTGCCGGATGCGTCCGCTTCGGTCAGTGGCAGGGCATCTTCAGGGATGTCGATAATGCCCTGCGGTTGCTGTGCCGATGGGCTGAACAGGCTCTTGCTCATGGCATTGATCTTCATGGTCGGCATATCGGAAGGCACGATGCTGGAAGAGCTTGCAACGGCCGCAGCCGTCCCGGCCGTTTGTGTCGCATCCGTGGCCTGGGGTGGCGCGGCGGTTGCGGCGAACAGGCTGTTATTGCCCGCATCGACGCGGGCGGGCTGCATGATGATCTCGCCGAGATCGGCCGCAGCATGTTGCTGCGTCACGGCCATGACTTCAGGCGGCGGCTCGGCAATATCGGCATAGGCCGCCGCCATGGTCGAGGATTTTGCCGCCGTCGGTTCATAAAGCGGCAATTCGCCGTTTGTGGCGGGGGCCGGCACCCTGGTATTGCCGCTGCCGGTTGTGACCACCAGCGGATCGACATAGCCCTTGGTCTTGGCAACGGTCTTGCCTTTCGCCGTAGCCGGCTGTTCGGCGGTTGCCAGAGACATCACCTCATCGGCGCTGGTCTGGCACGACGCCAGCAAAAGTGCCGACATGATCGTCGCCGCGCGCAAGGGCGCGGCGCGGGTAGCAAGGAAATTGCGCATCATGGCCTCTATCCTGTCGGAAAGCCCCGGTCAGGGCTGGAGGCGCCGCAAAGCGCGGCGCTCCGTCGAGGTCCAATTACGCGCGCAAACTTGCGCGAGGCGGGCTTACCAGGCGCCGGTGTTCGGCATCGACAGCCAGGGCTCTGCGGGTGCAAGGCTTTCGCCCTTCTGCAGAATCTCGATGGAGATGCCGTCGGGCGAGCGAACGAAGGCCATATGGCCGCAACGGGGCGGACGATTGATCGTCACGCCGGCATCCATCAGCTTCTGGCAGATCGCATAGATGTCATCGACTTCATAGGCGAGATGGCCGAAATTGCGTCCGCCGGCATAATCCTCGGTATCCCAGTTATAGGTGAGTTCAAGGCACGGCGCCGAGCTGGCTTTTGCCTGGTCGACATCTTCGTCGGCGACCAAAAAGACCAGCGTAAACCGTCCCTTGTCGTTTTCATAACGGCGGATTTCTTTCAGGCCAAAAATGTTACAATAGAAGTCGAGCGAGGCATCCAGGTCTTTGACCCGGACCATTGTGTGCAAGTAGCGCATGTGTGTTCTCCCTGATGCTTGAGGTGATATGGAACAGTGGACAGGTTCGAGCAAGGCTAAGTCTGCAAAAGCTTCTGGGTAAATATCAAACTAGGGCTTGCGCTAGTCCGTTAACGGAATGTTAATCTGATCGACAAGAATCGGTTAACCCTACAATGTGACGCGTTTTCGAGGGGCTTGGGGAAATGGCGGACAAGATATCATCGAAAGGGCTCGCTGGTTTCGAGGAGCTGTCTGGCGATGCCGTAGACCTTATTGAGATCACCGGCGTCGTGAAGTGGTTCGACGTTGCCAAAGGGTTCGGCTTTATCATTCCGGATAACGGCATGCAGGACGTTCTCCTGCACGTGACCTGCCTGCGACGCGATGGCTATCAGACCATCCTGGAAGGCACGCGTATCGTTGCGCTGATCCAGAAGCGCGACCGTGGCTATCAGGCCTTCCGCATTCTCTCCATGGACCAGTCGACGGCGATACATCCATCGCAGCTGCCGCCGGTGCGCACGCACGTTCAGGTCACCGCAACCAGCGGGCTTGAGCGCGTGCTGGTGAAGTGGTTCAACCGGACAAAGGGTTTCGGCTTCCTGACCCGCGGCGAGGGCACGGAAGACATCTTCGTGCACATGGAAACGCTGCGCCGCTTCGGCCTGACGGAGCTTCGCCCCGGCCAAACCGTGCTGGTGCGCTTCGGACCGGGCGACAAGGGTTTGATGGCGGCAGAAATTCATCCGGACAATCCTGGTCCGGCGACCATGGCGCACTGAGCCGATGGCTTCGTACTTCCATCACCTGAGAAGCGCCGTCGTGGCGCTTTTTTTGTTGCTCGGTTTCGTAGTGCCGGCCAGTGCCGAGGTTACCTTTGCCACGGGCAAGTTGACCATCGTGACTGCGAAGGGAGAGGCACGCGAATTCAACGTCGAATGGGCGGTGAACATGCAGCAGCGCGCCAGAGGGCTGATGCAGCGCGAACAGCTTGATGACAATGCCGGCATGATCTTCGATTTTGGCGAAAGCCGCATGGTGACGATGTGGATGGCCGACACGCCGTTGTCGCTCGATATGGTGTTCATCAACGAGACGGGCCGAATCGTTCGTGTCGCCGAGCGCACCACGCCGTTTTCCGAAGCCATCATCGGCTCTGGTGAGCCGGTGCGCTATGTCCTGGAGGTAAAAGGCGGACGAGCGTCGGAACTTGGCATCGCTGCCGGTGATCGTCTGAGCCTGCCGCTTGCCGTTCCAGACGGGCCGCAGCCGTAAGGTTTTGCATTTTGTGCAAATACCTGCTGGGAAACCGCTTTTTTACTGTTGCGGCGCACAGGTGAACCGTGTATTCCGGCAAACATTGCTGGAACGGAGTGTAGCGCAGCCTGGTAGCGCATCTGGTTTGGGACCAGAGGGTCGGGAGTTCGAATCTCTCCACTCCGACCAAGCAATAACAAGCCGATCGACGGTGGTCGGCTGGATCGAGGCGGCGGGACGGCTCGCCGCATATGTCCTGGAGATGGATGCGACCATGTCTGCGAAGATCTACCGCCCCGCAAAGACGGCCATGCAGTCCGGCAAGGCAAAGACCCAGTTCTGGATTCTCGAATTCGACCAGTCTAGCCCGCGCAAGATCGATCCTGTCATGGGCTACACGACCTCCGCAGATACCCGCCAGCAGGTCAAGCTGACCTTCGAGACGCTCGAGCAGGCAGAAGCCTATGCGCAGCGTGAGGGCGTCGAGTACCGCGTGATCCTGCCGAAGGAAGCCAAGCGGCAGGTTGTCTCCTATACCGATAATTTCCGCTTCAGCCGCCTTCAGCCCTGGACTCACTGAGTTCGGTAAAGGCACAAAAGTGGTATGCCAGGCCTTTGAGCCGGCGGACGGCCCCTTAGCTCAGCTGGATAGAGCACCTGCCTTCTAAGCAGGTTGTCGCAGGTTCGATTCCTGCAGGGGTCGCCAAATATCTGAAATATAAATGTAAATTCGAAATTTAAGACTTTTTAGCAAAAGCTGTGGATGGCACGTTTATCAAGCCGTCGCCAACCTTTCGGAAACCCTTGACCGCCATAATGCGTGCACGAGAGGTTAACCATGTCGACATCCGCTGCCAATCGCCGCGCGCCGCGCAAGCGTCGTAAATCGCCCCGCGCCTCGTCCCGCCAGGGCCTGACACCATGGCTCGTGCTGCTGGCCATCGTCGCGGGTGGCATTGCCACTTACGACAATCGCGTCACGATCATGAAGGAAGTCTCGCCGTACTTGCTCGACCGTCCGTCGGAACGGCAGACCGCGAGCGCCAGCAGCGCGCGGGCCTCAAAGCCGGAAAAGAAGATTGTGGCGCCGCAACGCCGAGATGGAGATCTGCCAAAGGTGCCGGTGCCGACTGTTGCAGTCGGCCAGACCGGGAAGTTGCCGGTGCCGGATGCCAAGCCGACGGAGCTTGCCGCCAACCTGCCGCTGGCCGGGCAGAATTTTAGCGGGACGTTCTATTATTGCGGAACTTCCGGTCTGGATAACTGCATCGCAAGCGGCGATACCTTCTGGTACCGCAAGACCAAGATCGTCCTCTCGGATATCGTGGCGCCCGCGACCGACAATGCCGCTTGCCGGCAGGAACGTGATCGCGGTTTTGCCGCCAAGGTGCGTCTGCGCGCGCTGCTGAACGAAGGAAGGTTCGACCTGGAACTGCTGAAGGCGCAGGCCGCAGGCGACACCGGGCTCGTCAGTCGTGTGGTGACCCGCAATGGACGCTCGCTGGGCTCCATCCTGGTATCGGAGGGGCTGGCGCAGCCTCGCATGGGGCGTCGCCAGTCCTGGTGCCCCTGAGGCCCTCCAGTCGATGCCGCACAAGCAAAAAAAAGCCCGCTCCGGAATTGTCCGGGGCGGGCTTTTCACGCGCTCGGGTGGTTCAGCCGATCAATGCAGAATCTGGCTGAGGAAAAGCTTGGTGCGCTCGTGCTGCGGATTGTCGAAGAATTCGGCCGGTGAATTCTGTTCGACGATCTGACCCTGGTCCATGAAGATGACCCGGTTGGCCACCTGGCGGGCAAAGCCCATTTCGTGGGTGACGCAGAGCATGGTCATGCCTTCTTCGGCAAGGCCGACCATGGTGTCGAGCACTTCCTTGACCATTTCCGGGTCGAGCGCCGAGGTCGGTTCGTCAAACAGCATGATCTTCGGCTTCATGCACAGCGCCCGGGCAATCGCCACGCGCTGCTGCTGGCCACCGGACAGCTGGCCCGGATACTTATGCGCCTGTTCCGGGATCTTGACGCGCTTGAGAAAGTGCATCGCGACTTCTTCCGCTTCCTTCTTCGGCATTTTGCGCACCCAGATCGGCGCCAGCGTGCAGTTTTCCAGGATTGTCAGATGCGGGAAGAGGTTGAAGTGCTGGAACACCATGCCGACTTCACGGCGCACTTCATCGATCTTCTTCAGGTCGTTGGTCAGTTCGATATTGTCGACGAGAATATTGCCCGACTGGTGTTCTTCCAGCCGGTTGATGCAACGGATCATCGTCGATTTGCCGGAACCCGAAGGGCCGGCGATAACGATGCGCTCGCCCTTCATCACCTTGAGATTGATGTCACGCAGAACGTGGAAGTCGCCATACCACTTGTTCATGTTGATCAGTTCGACGGCGACGTCGGTGTCGGAAACCGTGGCGGTCTTGAGTTGAGCTTCAGCCATGAGAGCGTTCCTGTTTAGCGTTTATGCCCGGTGTCGAGATGCCGTTCCATAAAGGCGGAATAGCGCGACATGCCGAAGCAGAAGATCCAGAAGATGAAGCCTGCAAAGATCAGGCCGGTCAACGGTGTTACGGGTGTCGCCCAACTGGCGTCGGTGAAGTTGAGGCGGACGATGCCAAGAAGGTCGAACATGCCGATGATCGACACGAGCGAGGTATCCTTGAACAGGCCGATGAAGGTGTTGACGATGCCGGGAATGACCAGCTTGATCGCCTGTGGCAGGATGATCAGCTGGGTTTTCTGCCAATAGCCGAGACCGAGCGAATCGGCGCCCTCATACTGGCCCTTCGGGATAGCCTGCAGGCCACCGCGCACCACTTCGGCCATATAGGCGGAGGCAAAGAGCGAGACGCCAACCAGTGCGCGCAGGAAGTTGTCGATCGTCCAGCCGGTCGGCATGAACAGCGGCAGCATCACATTCGCCATGAACAGCACCGTGATCAGCGGAACCCCACGCACGACTTCGATGAAAGTGACGCAGATGGTCTTGATCACCGGCATTTCCGACCGCCGCCCAAGCGCCAGCAGAATACCGAGAGGAAGCGATACGGCGATCCCGACAAAGGACAGGATCAGCGTGACCATCAGGCCGCCCCAGAGCGGTGTTTCGACCTTTGCAAGGCCGAAGCCGCCATGCAGCAGAAAGAAGGCGACAATCGGGAAGATGACGAACAGCACAAGGGCGTTGAGACCCTTGCGCGGCGCCTTAGGAATCAGCATCGGCACGAGAAGAGCCACGAACATGACGCCGACCAATACGACGCGCCAGCGTTCGTCCATGGGGTAGCGACCAAAGATGAACTGCGAAAAGCGGCTTTCGACAAAAGCCCAGCATGCGCCGGACCAGCCGTCAGGCTGGTTTCCGCCCTGCGCCACGGTAGCGCAGACCGAACGGTCGGCGCCGACCCAGCTGGCCTGGATGAACAGCCAGTTGATCGCGCCGGGCACGACCATCAACAGAACGCCGAGCGCCAGAACGGTGAGCACGACATCCTTCGGCGTGGCCAGCAGGTTCGTGCGGATCCAGCCGGCGACAGTCCCGACGGACGTGGGTGCGGGCAGGGGTGCCAGCATCTCCTCGCGGACATAGGTGATTTTGGGTGCCATGCTCATCTCTCCACCAGGGCCATTTTAGCGTTGAACCAGTTCATGAAGAGCGAGGTCACAATGCTGATGGACAGATAGACGACGAGCCAGATCGACACGATCTCGATCGCCTGACCGGTCTGGTTCATGGTCGTGCCGCCGGTCGAAACCAGTTCGGGGAAGCCGACAGCCACGCCGAGCGACGAATTTTTCGTCAGGTTCAGGTATTGGCTCGTCAGGGGCGGGATGATGATGCGCATCGCCTGCGGCACCACGACAAGACGTGTGGTGGTGGAAGGCTGCAGGCCAAGCGCAGATGCGGCCTCGGTCTGTCCCTTTGATACGCCCTTGATGCCGGCACGGATGATTTCGGCGATAAAGGCCGCGGTGTAGAAGGACAGGGCTAGGTATAGCGCCACGAATTCCGGCGCGATGACCGAGCCGCCGCTCATGTTGAAGCGGCTGGCGACGGGATAGTCGAATGTCAGCGGCGCGCCGATAGCCAGGAAGGCGACAAGCGGAAGACCGATGATGAGGCCGCCTGTGACCCAGCCGGTCGGAAAAATCTGGCCGGTGCGCATCTGGCGGGCCTTCGCCCAGCGTGCGACGACGACGGAGGCGATGATGCCAATCACGATTGCGATCGGCAGGATGCTTGCGCCGTCACCCCAGATCGGCCTCGGGAAGGCCAGGCCGCGATTGTTCAGAAATGTCGAAAACGGCAGTTCCAGCGAATCGCGAGGCTGCGGCAGCGCCGACAAGACGCCCGAATACCAGAAGAAGATCACGAGAAGCGGCGGAATATTGCGGAACACCTCGACATAGACGGTGCACAGCTTGGCGATCAGCCAGTTCTTCGACAGGCGGCCGATGCCGATGATGAAGCCGAGGATCGTGGCGGTAATGATGCCGGTGACGGCGACCAGGATCGTGTTGAGCAGGCCGACGAGAATGGCGCGGCCATAGGTCGAATCGCTGGTATAGGCGATCAGGCTCTGACCGATGTCGAAGCCCGCGCGGCCGTTGAGAAACTGATAGCCCGAGGCCGTGTTGCTTCGAGCGAGGTTTTCGATGGTGTTGTTCGCGATGGTCCAGACGATAAACGTCAAGATGGCGATCGTAGCGACCTGAAAGAAGATGGATCTTGCTTTCGGATCGTAGATCAGCGAGCCCAAGCTCTGCCTCCCGGCAGGTAAACTGGTGGCGTGATCTGTCATTCTGTGCCAAGTCCCCGAGGCTTCTTTGAGCCTTAAATTGTGACTGGCCTTCGCGTCCACCCGCTGTTTTTTGTTATGCCGTTGCTGACCGCAACAGGTTCGCTCAGTGGAATGCGTGGCCACTTAAGTGCGAGGCGGCTTTCGCCACCTCGCTGTATTTTATCCGGATCTTAGCGGATCGGCGGAGCGTACTGCAGGCCACCCTTGGTCCACAGGGCGTTGACGCCGCGCTCGATCTTCAGCGGCGTGTTGGCGCCGATGTTGCGTTCGAACACTTCACCGTAGTTACCAACACCCTTGATGATGTTGTAGGCCCAGTCGTTGGTCAGGCCGAGGTCTGTGCCGATCTTGGAATCAGCTTCGGCGCCGAGGAAGCGCTTGATGTCCGGGTTCGCAGTCGAGCCCTTGATCTCGTCGACATTGGCCTGGGTCACACCGAATTCTTCGGCCTGTACCAGTGCGTAATGCGTCCACGATACGATGTCGAACCACTGGTCGTCACCCTGGCGAACGGCCGGTCCGAGCGGCTCCTTCGAGATGATTTCCGGCAGAACGATGTGATCGTCCGGATTGCTGAGCGTCAGGCGGATCGAATAGAGGCCCGACTGGTCGGTCGTGTACACATCGCAACGGCCGGCGGCATAGGCGGCGTTCACTTCTTCGAGCTTTTCGAAAACGACCGGCTTGTACTCGAGGTTGTTGGCCTTGAAGTAGTCGGCGAGGTTGAGTTCGGTGGTTGTGCCGGACTGGACGCAAACGGCGGCGCCGGACAGTTCAAGCGCCGACTTGACGTTCAGGGCCTTGGTGACCATGAAGCCCTGGCCGTCATAATAGTTGACGGTGCGGAAGTTGAAACCGAGCGCGGTGTCGCGGCTGATAGTCCAGGTGGTGTTACGGGCGAGCACGTCGACTTCGCCGGACTGCAGGGCCGTGAAGCGGCTCTGAGCGGTCGTCGGCGTGTACTTGACCTTGGTTGCATCGCCGAAGACTGCAGCGGCGACGGCCTTGCAATAGTCGACGTCGAAGCCCGTCCAGTTGCCGGCAGCGTCCGGCGAAGCGAAGCCGGCGAGACCGGTGTTCACGCCGCATTGGACAAAGCCCTTCGCCTTGACGTCATCAAGGGTAGCAGCCTGAGCGGCGGCCGCGCCAAAGCCAACGGCTGCGACGCCAATCGCTGCTGACAGAAGTGTCTTTTTCATTTTTCCCAACCTTTATTCTCTTGTTTTTCTCTTCGACGGCACCCGGCCAAACGAGTTCGGCGGCGCTCATCGGCTTGCGGCCTCCCGGAGCAAGCAGGACTATCTCAGTCGGAAATGGTTGCACGGTCAAGTCTTTAAGCCGTGATTTGCGGACAAAAGCGGCATTTTGCTGGAATCGCTTCATAAACAGGCAGAAATACAGAATCTGAGCGCTTTGGTGATGAAATTTGTGTCTTTTTGCTTGCTGTCACATGCGCCGGGTGCATGGCAGATGGTGTTTTAAGATCTTGTGGGAATGGCTTGACCTTCATTCCGATGAGGGCAAGAACTAGCGCTTTCAGGCATGCAGGAAGGTCTTTTATGAGCGGAAAGAAAGAGTGGCTGGCCACGGCTGGCGTGGACACACGGTTGGCCCATATCGGTTATGATCCAAGTTCCTATCACGGGTTCGTCAATCCGCCGGTGGTCCACGCTTCGACGGTGTTGTTTCCAAACGCGAAGGCGATGGAGACGCGCGACCAGCCCTACACCTACGGCACGCGCGGTACGCCGACCACGGATGCGCTCTGCCAGGCGATCGACGAACTGGAAGGCTCTGCAGGGACGATTCTCGTGCCGTCTGGATTGGCCGCCATCACCGTGCCATTCCTGGCCTTTCTCTCGGTGGGTGATCATGCACTGATCGTTGATTCCGTCTATTCGCCGTGCCGCCATTTCTGCGACACGATGCTTGCCCGGCTGGGTGTCACGGTCGAATATTACGATCCGGAAATCGGTGCGGGGATCGAAACCCTGATCAAGCCGAATACCAAGCTTGTCCATACCGAGGCACCCGGATCAAACACATTTGAGATGCAGGATATCCGTGTCATTTCCGATATCGCCCACCGCCACGGCTGTGTCGTGACGATGGACAACACCTGGGCAACGCCGCTGTATTTCAAGCCACTGGATTTCGGTGTGGACATATCCATCCATGCCGCGACCAAATATCCGTCCGGTCATTCGGATATCCTGATGGGAACGGTATCGGCCAATGCCAAATACTGGCCGCAATTGCATGAGGCCAATATCACCCTCGGCATTTGCGGTGCCCCGGACGACAGCTACCAGATCTTGCGTGGCCTGCGCACGATGGGGATCCGCCTGGAGCATCACGGCCGCAGCGCGCTGCGCTTGGCTGAATGGCTGGAGGGACGCGACGATGTCGCCCGCGTGCTGCATCCGGCTCTGCCGAGCTTTCCCGGCCACGACCTCTGGAAGCGCGACTTCAAGGGCGCAAGTGGCATATTCTCGTTTGTGCTGACCGCAGGTTCGCCGGAAAAGGCCAAGCCGAAGGCCCGAGCTTTTCTCGACAGTCTGAACATTTTCGGCCTTGGCTGGTCCTGGGGCGGTTATGAGAGCCTGGCGATCATGGTCAATCTTGACGACCGCACGATCCGCAAGGCGCCGGAGGAGGGCGCCTTGATCCGCCTGCAGATAGGGCTGGAAAATGTCGAAGACCTGATCGCCGATCTCGAAGCCGGTTTCCGCGCGGCCGCGGAGATCTGACGGCCACGATGCCTGCCTCAGCCGCCGTCACGATGGCCATAGAGCCAGTCGAGGTCGGCGGCGAGGCTTTCCGGCGACCGCAGTGACAGGACGAGATCCCTGGCCATGCGCACCGGCCCGCGCGCATGATAGGCAAAGCGGTTGAAATCGCCGCGCGCCTTGACCTTGGCGGCCCTGGCCTTGCGCTCCGTCTCAAAGGTGGCGAGTGCCTCGGCCAAGGGCGCTGCCGACACATGCCGGGCGAGCGCGAAGCCGTCCTCGATCGCCATCGCAGCCCCCTGTGCGGCAAACGGCATCATGGCATGGGCCGCATCGCCGATCAGGACAGTGTCGCGACCGTTCTGCCAGCGGCCCTCGGAGGCCTGGTAGAGCGGCCAGAAATTGGCGTTTTTTGCCCCCGCGAGCAGCGCTCGGATCGATAGGTGCCAGCCGGAAAATTGTTCCAGCAGCATCGCGCATCGGGCAGCATCGGCTGCAATGGCCCAATGCTCGTCAGCGTCGGCACCGCTGGCAATGGCAACGAGATTAAAGCCGTTCGTTTCTTTCAGCGGATAGGAAATCAGATGGCTGCGACTGCCGAGATGCGCGACGACGCCATCTCGGGACAGGAAGTCCGGTGCAGTGTGGCCATCGACAGTGAAACGCCAGGCGATGTTGCCGGAAAAACTGACGCTCGGGCTCTCCGGTATGGCATCCCGCGCCACGGACCAGACGCCATCGGCGCCGATGACGAAGTCCGGCTTGCGACCCGTGACATAGGCGAGACTATCGATGCCGACGCCTGCAACCCGCCGTCCGAGATGAAGCTTGCACAGCGGTTCGGACAGCACCGCATGCAACAGCGCCTGCTGCAGGGTGGAGCGATGCAAAACGCCGTAAGGTTGCCCCCAGCGCCGGCGCGCAAAATCGCCAGCGGGGACTTCAGCCAGCGTTTTCAGGCTCCTGCCGGAAGCGAGCCGAACCGACTTCGGTTCAAGCCAGTGCTGCTCGATCTCGGCAAGTATGCCGAGTGCGGCCAGCACCGATGTCGCATTGGGGGAAAGCTGCAGGCCCGCGCCCACTTCGCCAAGCTGCGGCGCCTGTTCAATGATGTCGGATGAGATGCCTTTTTGCGCCAGCGATAGTGCGGCAGTGAGGCCAGCTATGCCGGCTCCGACGATGGCGGCGTGCTTGATGGCCATGTTGAATGCCGATCGCGACGCCGCGCCTTACGCCGCCTTGACGTGATAGACGCAGCCGGGAGGATTGGTCTGTTCGGCCTTGAGGCTCGGATTGTAGCGATAAAGAGTCGAGCAGTAGGAGCAGACCTTCTCGCTGTCATGGCCGAGGTCGATGAAGATATGCGGATGATCGAAGGGCGAGGATGCGCCGGTGCACATGAATTCCTTCACGCCGATTTCAATCACACTATGACCGCCGTCGTTCTGGAAATGGGGAATCGTGTGGCCGGCCATGTCAGTCTCCGAAAATGCTGTTTGTTTGGCGCTGACCTTAGCGCCGTCCGGCTGAAAAGTGTAGAGCCAAAGCGTTCGCAAACCCACAGAAAATCGGCCTGCGGCAATTGATGTCAGATCATCAATCAATATGGTGGCGAACCTGACGACCTGCCCCAAGACCCCGAAGGCCCCAAGATCCCCGAAGGACTATCCATGAATCTCGACGCCCCCGCTTTTTCCCGCTTTCGCCATGGCGGTCTCGAATTCGCCTTTTTCGATGAAGGGGATCCAAGTGGCGTGCCGGTCCTGATGATCCACGGCTTTGCGTCGTCGGCAAACGTCAACTGGGTTTATCCGGGCTGGCTGAAAACCCTGGGTGACGCCGGTTACCGGGTGATTGCGCTGGACAATCGCGGCCATGGAGCGACCGACAAGCCACACGATCCGGAAGCCTACCGTCCGAGCCTGATGGCGGGCGATGCCGCGGCCCTGCTGACACACCTTGGCATCGATACCGCGCATGTCTTCGGCTATTCCATGGGAGCCCGCATATCGGCGTTCCTGGCCGTGGAACATCCGGAACGCGTCCGCACTCTGGTATTCGGCGGTCTCGGCATTGGCATGTGCGATGGCGTGGGTGATTGGGACCCGATTGCCGACGCGCTGCTTGCGCCATCGCTGGATGATGTCACCCACGAGCGTGGCCGCATGTTTCGCGCCTTCGCCGACCAGACGAAATCCGACCGGCTGGCGCTTGCCGCCTGCATCATGACCTCGCGCGATCTGATCAGCCGCCGCGATATCGCCAGGGTCGATGTTCCGACCTTGATCGGGGTCGGCACCAAGGATGATATCGCGGGGTCCGCGCAGGAACTGGCGCAATTGATGCCGCACGCGACGGCACTGGATATTCCCGGCCGCGACCACATGCTGGCGGTCGGCGATCGTGTGTTCAAGAAAGCCGTCCTCGAGTTCTACGCGGCTCTGTCCTGATCTCGTCCCCGGCACCGGCTCCAGGCCAAGATTGTTGGTCAAGGGTTTCGGGCCGAGGTTCCCCGTTATAGCCCCGTGAACTGCGGTCGCCGCCGCTCGGCAAAAGCGGCGCGCCCTTCCGCATAGTCGGCGCTGTCGAAGGTCTGGGCACCGATGATCTCTGCCTCGCGCAGCAGGTTTTCGTCAGCCTGTTCAACAGCGCGCAGCGCCAGTTTTGACGCGCGCACCGACAGCGGCGCATTGGCCGCAATCGTCTGGGCCAATGCCAGCGCCTGCTGCTCAAGACTGTCCGCTTCGATCACTTGCGCCAGGAATCCGCATTCCTTCAGTTCCGTCGTATTCAGGCTAGCTCCGGTAAACAAGGCCCTGCGCGCTAGCTGCGAACCGAGGCCGCGGACAAAGTCCTGGATTGCGTCGGCCGGGTAGGCGAGGCCAAGGCGTGCCGCGGGTACGGCAAAGATGGCGTCAGGCGAGGCCAACCGCAGGTCGGCCGCAGCGGCAAGTCCGAAGCCGCCGCCATAACAAATGCCGCGGATCGATGCGATGACCGGAACCGGCGCTTCCCGGATCGCCGAAAAGGCGCGGCTGTTGGCGTCCTCGTAGATCCGCGCGGTGCTGGCGTCCCTGCGGACCGTGGCGAATTCCGAAATATCGGCGCCAGCGCTGAAATCGCCGTTGCCGCCGCCTTGCATCACGATCACGCGGGCATCTGCCTTGGCGTGAAGCCAGCGGATGGCATCCGGTATCGCTTGCCACATGGCCTCGGAAATCGCGTTCTTGCGGGCCGGATTGTCGATTAGCAGAAAACCGGTTCCGGCTTCGCAGGACGACTTGATCTGACCGTTGGCAAACTCGCTGATGCGTTTCATTTTAGAAGTCCATTTGAGTTCGGTGCGGGTTCGATTATATACTTCGCTCTGAGACAAACGAGGAGACCGGAAATGGTCGCACAGAACGACGCCCTCAAGGTGGATGTGGTCAAGTCGATGGACCCGATCTGGGACAGCCTTCGGCACGAAGCCCGCACCGCGGCCGACCGAGATTCCATGCTCGCGGCATTTTTCCATTCGACGGTACTCAGCCATCGCTCCCTGGAAGACTGCGTCATCTACCGTATCTGTGAACGCCTGGATCATACAGACCTGCCGGCGATCGTGTTGCGTCAGGCGTTTGATGAAATGCTGGTTGACTGGCCGGAATGGGGCGCGATCCTGCGTGTCGATATCCAGGCGGTCTACGACCGTGACCCGGCCTGCACGCGTTTCATCGAGCCGGTTCTCTATTTCAAGGGTTTCCATTCGATCCAAACCCATCGTCTGGCCCATTGGCTTTGGAACCGCGGTCGTCGCGATTTCGCGCTCTATCTGCAGAGCCGGTCTTCGAATATCTTCCAGACGGATATCAATCCGGCGGCACGGATCGGCAAGGGCATATTCCTCGACCATGCCACGGGGCTCGTTGTCGGTGAAACGGCACGCATCGGCGACAACGTTTCCATCCTCCATGGTGTGACGCTTGGCGGCACGGGCAAGGAGGGCGCAGACCGTCATCCGAAGATCGGCGACGGCGTGATGATCGGCGCTGGTGCCAAGGTACTTGGCAATATCGAGATCGGCTGCTGCTCGCGCATTGCCGCCGGTTCCGTCGTCTTGAAGCCGGTACCTTCGGCCGTCACCGTCGCTGGCGTGCCCGCGCGGATCGTGGGGGAGGCGGGCTGTGCCGAACCATCGCGGTCGATGGACCAGATGCTCGCTTCGGAAGACTGAGTACGATGCGCCGTCAGATGCGCGACTGCGCGCATTGATGGGGCAAACTATCCTTTGCGTCTTTACATCGGCGGAAAGGCCATGCGACAAGCGGCGCAAATCAAAGACAGCCGATGGAGACCCAGCGTGAAACCAGACGAAATCAAGAAGCTCGACGCCTATTTCAAGCGCACCTTCAACCCTTCCATGGTCGTCAAGGCACGTCCCCGCAAGGATGACTCGGCCGAGGTCTATGTGGGCGACGAGTTTCTCGGCGTCGTGTTCAAGGACGAGGAAGACGGCGATCTGTCCTACAATTTCTCTATGGCGATCCTAGACGTCGACCTGTGATTTTTGCCTAAAGCCTTAGGTTGAAGGCAGGCTAATATATCTCTTGTCATTCAATGATGTGGGGCCGTCTCTTCAAGGGGCGGCCCTTTTTTCGATGGCGAAATACAACCTTAGATATTTGTGCGCTGCACAATTCTACTTGACGTCTTTTGTGCGGCTGCTATGTTTTGATCCTCTGAAATAAAGCGCTGATGGAGGACGCTCGAATGATCAATTTTGATGAAGCCAACAAGAAGGGCAAGGAAGCCATGGAGGGCATGTTGAAGAACTATTCGGAAGTGACGAAGGGTTTTCAGGCCATTGCCACCGAGGCAACCGATTATTCCAAGAAGTCCTTCCAGGACGCGGCAACTTTCGTGGAATCGCTGACAGGCGTGAAGAGCATGGAAGCAGCCTTCGAGTTGCAGACCAGCTTCATGAAGTCATCCTACGAGAGCTTCATCGCCGAGGCGACCAAGATGGGCGAGATGTATTCGGAGCTCGCGAAAACCGTCTACAAGCCCTATGAGGCGCCGCTGGGTAAATCGATCGTGCCTTTTTCCACCGCCGCTTGATCGAACCTTGCGCGTAGCATGCGAGACCGGTCGTGCCCAGCACGGCCGGTCTTGCCATTTGTGGCCTCTGGTATAACCTGTAATTTCATTTTGTTGAGCTTTCCGACCCTCGTGACAAATTGTCATCGACATCGATTGGGGGGCTTAAAATCACCGAATTAAGAACTACCTTACTGTGCTGAATGTTCGTCCGCCTTTGCTGCGTAACGGCAAACAGGCCGGACAACGGAGAATGAACTGAAATGATCGCTATGCCGGTCTTCATGCAAAGCCAACGCGACGGGGACAATGCCAACCGCGGCACCTCGGTCATCACGCGCACCAAGCCGAAGACAAAGAAGCCGAATTTGTACCGCGTCCTGCTTCTCAACGACGACTACACCCCGATGGAATTTGTCATCCACATCCTGGAGCGCTTTTTTCAAAAGGATAGGGAAGCCGCCACACGCATCATGTTGCAGGTCCACAATCACGGTGTGGGCGAGTGTGGGGTCTTTACCTACGAAGTTGCCGAGACCAAGGTGAGCCAGGTGATGGATTTCGCAAGGCAGCATGAGCATCCGCTTCAGTGTGTCATGGAAAAAAAGTGAGGACCAGACGTGCCAACATTTTCTCCCAGCCTCGAAAAAGCGCTGCATCAGGCACTGACCTACGCCAACGAGCGCCATCATGAATATGCGACGCTCGAACATCTGCTGCTCGCGCTGATCGACGATGCCGATGCCGCGGCGGTGATGGGGGCGTGCAACGTCAACCTCGACGCGTTGCGCAAGAATGTCTCCGACTATGTCGACAACGATCTTTCCAACCTGATCACCGGCTATGACGAGGATTCCAAGCCGACCTCCGGCTTCCAGCGCGTCATCCAGCGGGCAGTGATCCATGTCCAGTCATCCGGTCGCGAAGAAGTGACCGGCGCCAATGTGCTTGTCGCGATCTTTGCCGAGCGCGAGAGCCACGCCGCCTACTTCCTGCAGGAGCAGGAAATGACCCGCTACGACGCCGTCAACTATATCTCCCACGGCATCGGCAAGCGCCCGGGCGCCTCCCAGGTTCGCAGCCCGCGTGGCGCCGAGGAAGGCGAGGCCGAGGCCAAGCCGGGTCGCGAGCAGGAAGAGGGCGCAGCCAAGGGCAAGCAGGAGGCCCTGAAGGCCTATTGCGTCAACCTCAACGAAAAAGCCAAGACCGGCAAGATCGATCCGCTGATCGGCCGCCATTCCGAAGTCAACCGGACGATCCAGGTCCTGTGCCGTCGGTCGAAGAACAATCCGCTCTATGTCGGTGATCCCGGCGTCGGCAAGACGGCGATCGCCGAAGGCCTCGCCAAACGCATCGTCGAAGGCAAGGTGCCGGAAGCGCTGGCGGACGCGACGATCTTCTCGCTCGACATGGGCACGCTGCTCGCCGGCACTCGTTACCGCGGTGATTTCGAGGAACGGTTGAAGCAGGTCGTCAAGGAACTGGAAGACTATCCCGGTGCCGTACTGTTTATCGACGAAATCCACACCGTCATCGGTGCGGGCGCCACGTCGGGCGGTGCCATGGATGCGTCCAACCTGTTGAAGCCGGCTCTGTCCTCGGGTGCGATCCGTTGCATCGGCTCGACGACTTACAAGGAATATCGCCAGTTCTTCGAAAAGGACCGGGCTCTGGTGCGCCGCTTCCAGAAGATCGACGTCAACGAGCCGTCGATCGACGATGCGATCGAGATCATGAAGGGCCTGAAGCCGTATTTCGAGGACTATCACAAGCTGCGTTACACCAACGAGGCGATCAAGTCGGCTGTCGAACTGTCGGCCCGCTACATCTCCGACCGCAAGCTGCCGGACAAGGCGATCGACGTGATCGACGAGACGGGCGCGGCGCAGATGCTGCTGCCGGCGTCGAAGCGCCGCAAGCTGATCACCGAAAAGGAGATCGAGGTCACCATCGCCACCATGGCCCGCATTCCGCCGAAGACGGTCTCCAAGGATGACGAGATGGTTCTCGCCAACCTCGAGAAGGAACTGCGTTCCGTCGTCTACGGCCAGGATACCGCTATTGAAGCGCTGTCGACCGCGATCAAGCTCGCCCGTGCCGGCCTGCGCGAACCGAACAAGCCTATCGGCTCCTACGTGTTTTCCGGCCCGACAGGCGTCGGCAAGACGGAAGTGGCCAAGCAGCTTGCCGCCTCGCTCGGCGTCGAGATGCTGCGCTTCGACATGTCGGAATACATGGAGCGGCACACGGTTTCGCGGCTGCTCGGTGCCCCTCCCGGCTATGTCGGCTTCGACCAGGGTGGCCTGTTGACCGACGGTGTCGACCAGCATCCGCACAGCGTGGTTCTGCTCGACGAAATCGAGAAGGCGCATCCGGATATCTACAATATCCTGCTGCAGGTCATGGACCATGGGTCGCTGACCGACCACAACGGCAAGAAGATCGACTTCCGCAACGTCATCCTGATCATGACGACCAATGCGGGCGCCTCCGAGATGGCCAAGTCGGCGATCGGCTTCGGTTCGTCCAAGCGCACCGGCGAGGATGAAGAGGCGATCAACCGCCTGTTCACGCCCGAATTCCGCAACCGTCTCGATGCGATCATTCCGTTCGCACCGCTGCCGAGCGAGGTCATTCACAAGGTTGTGCAGAAGTTCGTCATGCAGCTCGAAGCGCAGCTTTCGGAACGCGGCGTGACCTTCGATCTGTCGGAACCGGCCATCGCCTGGCTTGCCACCCGTGGCTATGATGAAAAGATGGGCGCGCGTCCGCTCGGCCGCGTCATCCAGGAATACATCAAGAAGCCGCTCGCCAACGAGATCCTGTTCGGCAAGCTGAAGAAGGGCGGCCTCGTCAAGGTCGGCGTAAAGAAGGATGACGCCGGCGAAGACGTGCTCGATCTTGAGGCCATTTCCGAAGTGGCGCCGGTCAAGCCGAAGCCGGAAGCCGAAGTCGTGGCCGACAAGTCTATCAAGGCCAAAAAGAAGCCGTCGAGCAAAGCGGCGGTTGCACAGGATGATGGTGATACCGCCGTCATCGAAGCACCGAAGCCGGCCAAGCGCAGCGCCGTGCCAAAGGTGCCGAAGAAGAAATAAGCGTCACGTTACGCTGGAAAAACCGGTGCCGGGCAATGCCCGGCACTTCTTTTTGCCGCATCGGAATAGTGCATGTCTTCGGTATCTTCGGATTTTTCCCAGACCCGCTGGTTCCTGGCCGGAATGCGCGGTCTTTTCAGCCTTCCAGCCATAATCCTGATGGTCTCGTTCGTCGGTTTTTCTGCTTTTGCGCTCGAATCCGGCGTCAGCCGGTCCGAGGCGATGTTCATGACGGCCATGGTTTGGGCGCTGCCGGCGAAGATGATCCTGATCGGAACGGTCACCAGCGGCGCCAATCTGCTGGCCGTGTTTCTGGCGGTCTCCCTGTCCTCTATCCGGCTGATGCCGATGGTCGCCTCTCTGGTGCCGGAGATGCGCACGTCACGGACGCCGACATGGTTGTTGCTGGTGCTGGCGCATTTCGTCGCGATCACCGCCTGGGTTTTTGCCATGGGCAATTTCAAGTCGGTGCCACGCGAGGGACGCGTCGCTTTCTTCGCCGGTTTCGGCATTACGCTGGTCACCGTCAACACCGTGCTGGTCGGCGTCTGTTATGGGCTGGTTGCAGCCTTTCCGCCGGTGGTGGCCGCAGTCCTGTTTTTCCTGACGCCCGTTTATTTCATTGCCTCGATCTGGGCCACGGGCCACCAGTCCGTCGTCAAGATCGCTTTCGTCATTGGCCTGGTCTCTGGGCCGTTGCTGGCGCTGGCGGTGCCCGGTTTCGATATTGTGATCGCCGGGCTGGGCGGCGGCACGGTGGCCTATCTGATCGATCGTTATCTGGTCCGCGGCGCGCGGCCTGAGCCGATGCCTGCTGTCGAGACGGATGAGGTTCTGTGATGGCAGATTACTGGCTGTATATCGTCATCGTTGTTGCCGGATGGCTTGCGACCGACATGTGGCGCTGGCTCGGCGTGATCGCCGGCAACCGGTTGCAGGAAGGGTCGGAAGCGCTGGCCTGGGTGAGGGCGGTGGCAACCGCGCTCGTCATGGCGGTGACGGCGAAACTGATCGTCTTTCCGGCCGGAACGCTTGAGGGCTCGCCACTCTGGCTGCGGCTGACCGCTGCCGGTCTTGGATTTGCGGCATTTCTGCTTTTCGGCCAGCGCGTCATCGTCGGCGTACTCGTGCCGCTTGCCATCCTCGCGGCAGGGCTTGTCTGGCTATAGGGCACCACCCGAACTGATGGCAGAAAGAAATGCCCCGGTAGCGGGGCATTCGACGTCTGCTGAATTGCAAGGGGCTCAGAGAGCGGCCTTGATCTTCTCGGCATTGGCCTTCAGCACTTCGATATCCTCCATGCCGCCGGTATGCGGCTTCAACGGCAGGCCGTCATGGCGGGGAATGACGTGGAAATGCAGATGGAAGACGGTCTGGCCGGCGGCAGGCTCATTGAACTGCGCCACAAAGACGCCGTCTGCGTCAAACGCTTCCTTGGCCGCGCTGGCAAGTTTCTGCACGACGGGCATCAGCTTGACCAGAACGGCCGGATCGGCGTCGAGCAGGTTGCGCGAACCCTGTTTCGGAATGACCAGAAGATGACCTGGCGCCTGCGGCATCACATCCATGAAGGCGAGCGTGTCATCGTCCTCGTAAAGCTTCACCGAAGGGATGTCGCCCGTCAGGATCTTGGCGAAGATGTTGTTCGGGTCGTAGGCGGAAATGCTCATCGTCTGTCTCCTCGATTGTGTGGCCATTAAAGGCAAGCCGCGTCCCGGATCAAGCCGGGCGATATTTGCCTAGCCGTCAAATTCTTCCCCGTCGCGCGGCTGTCGCTCACCCTTGCGAAAAGGGGTATGCTCGTCGAGATAGTCGCCCATCTGTTCCACCTCGCGTCGCTCGTGTTCGAGATAGTCGCCCACGGCGCGCCTCAGGCCGGCATGGGCAATGAAATGGGCGGAATGGGTGACGATCGGCTGGTACCCGCGCGCAAGCTTGTGCTCTCCCTGTGCGCCCGCCTCAACACGAGCCAGGCCATTTGCGAGGGCAAAATCGATCGCCTGATGATAGCAGACCTCGAAATGCAGGTAGGGATGATCTTCGATACAGCCCCAGTGCCGGCCGTAGAGGGCATCTGAACCGATGAAGTTAATCGCCCCGGCGATATAGCGGCCATTGCGCCTGGCCATCACCAGCAACACGTCGTCGGCCATGCGTTCGCCGATCAGCGAGTAGAAGCCGCGGGTCAGGTAGGGGCGACCCCATTTGCGGCTGCCGGTATCCATGTAGAAGGTGAAGAACTGATCCCAGATCTCCTCGGTCAGGTCCTTGCCCGTCAGCCAATCTATCGTGATGCCGTTTGCCAGCGCGTTGCGGCGTTCCTTGCGCAGGTTCTTGCGCTTCGACGAGGACAGTTCGGCCAGGAAAGCCTCATGGTCGGCATAACCTTTGTTGAGGAAATGAAACTGCTGATCCATGCGATGCAGGAATCCGCATTCCGTAAGGGAAGACAGCTCACCTTGCGGAAGGAACGTCACGTGTGCCGAGGACAGTCCAAGCTCGGCCGTGACCTGCCGCAGCCCTTGCGCCAAGAGGCCGGAGACACGGCCAGGGTCCTCGCCCTCGCGTACCAGAAGCCGCGGTCCGGTGGCGGGCGTAAAAGGGGTGCAGGCCTGTAGCTTGGGATAATAATGGCCGCCGGCGCGCTGGAAAGCGTCGGCCCAGCTGTGGTCGAAGACATATTCGCCCTGGCTGTGGCTCTTCAGATAACAGGGGATCGCCCCGATCAGTTCGCCGTCTTCCTCAAGCAGCAGGTGATGGCCAAGCCAGCCGGTCTCGGCGGTCGCCGAGCCGGACTCCTCGAGTGCTGACAGGAAGGCATGCGAGCAGAAGGGATTGTAGTTCGGTCCGGAGCGCGAGGCCCCGGACAGTTTGGCCCAGATGGCCGGATCGATTTCCGAAAAGGAACGGACTATGCGGATCGTTACCTCGTCTGCCATGGATCTCCCGTCAGGCAATCGCCGGCGAGGTCCGCGGGTCGAAGCCTTCGAATGTCATCTGATCAGCATATGTATAGGTCTGCACCCGCATGATTTCATCCCTGACGGTCCAGGTAATCACCGGTGTGCCGTTTTCACGCAGGCCGGTGATGAAGCTGTTGGGCAGATGCGCGACCGCATAGGAGACAAAATCGAGCCCGAGCGCCATTGCCTCTTCATGCGCTTCGAATTGCTCCGGCCGTGCCCCTTCGGCCGTCAGACCGACCGGGTAGGGGCAATCGACAGATTTCAGGGCGCGCAGCAGGTGATAGTCGAAGCTCATCAGCGCCACTTTGCCCTGATAGCCCTCGAGGACCTCGAGAACGCTTTCGACGAAGCCGTCGTCGTGCTCGGCATCAATGCCCTTCAGTTCGATGACCAGCGGCACTTGGCCCTTCACCAGGTCCAGCATCTTCTTCAATGTCGGGATACGGTCGGATGTGCCGCCGATCGACATCATGCCCAGTTCGCCCGCCGTGCGCTCGCGAACCTCGCCCGCCAGGCTGCATAGCCGTTGCAGGTCGTGGTCGTGAAACACCATCGGCACACTGTCGGATGAAAGCTGGATGTCGCATTCGATGGCAAAGCCGGCATCGATCGCCCGGGCAAAGGCCGAGAGCGTATTCTCCCAGACAGTCTTGTTCATGTCGTGAAAGCCGCGATGGGCGACCGGCACGTCCTTGATCCAGTCAACGCTGCTCAAAGCTTGATCTCCAGGATGGCGTCGATCTCGACGGCGGCATTGAGCGGCAACGAGGCCATGCCGACGGCGGCGCGCGCGTGTTTGCCTGCCTCGCCGAGGACCTTGGCAATCAGGTTCGATGCGCCGTTGATCACCAGATGCTGTTCGACAAAACCCGGTGCCGAGGCGACGAAGCCGTTGAGCTTGATGACACGGGTGATGCGCGACAGGTCTCCGGCGAGGGCAGCGTTTGCCTGAGCCAGGATGTTGATGGCGCAGAGTTCGGCCGCGCGCTGCGCTTCTTCCAGCATGACATCGGCGCCGACAAGGCCGGTGACCGCAATTTTGCCGCCTTCGATGGGTAGTTGGCCCGACAGATAAAGCAGATTGCCGCTGATCACATAAGGCACATAATTGGCCGCTGGTGCTGCTGCTTCGGGTAGGGTGATTCCCAATGCCTGGAGGCGGCTGTCGATAGTATCGGACATGTGAATTTCCCGGTCTTGTTGATAAACAGTGCGAAAGAGAACGCGGACAAAAGCATGTCTCGCTTTTGCCGAATGTGTTCTTATAACATCGATGGCGAGTCCAACAGGAGGTGATCGATGTTTCGTTCCCGCATGGCCCTTGTCGCCACAGCCACCGTTGCGTCATGCATGGGGCTTGGTCCCGTGCAAGCCGCAGGCGTGATCGGCTTGGCGCCCCACCGTGCCGTCTACGACGTCGTTCTCAAGGAAGCCTCCGACCGCTCCGGCATTGAAAGCGTGCGCGGGCGCATGGTCTACGAATTCAACGGATCGACCTGCAAGGGCTACAACACCCAGTTTCGTTTCGTCACCCGCATCGATGTCGGGGACGGCGTTCGCGTGACCGACCAGCGCAGCTCGACCTTCGAGGATGTCGCCGGCGGCAAGTTCCGCTTCGACAACAAGTCCTTCACCGATGACCAGCTCGACAAGGATGTCACGGGCGCCGCTGCCGAGGCAGGCGGCAAGGTCCAGATCGAGCTCACCGGGCCGGACAAGCGCGCTGTTGAGCTGGCCGACAGTCGTTTCCCCGCCGAGCACATGCTTGAAGTGATCGCCTTGGCCCGCAAGGGTGAGCGCGTCTTTGAATCGCGTATCTTCGACGGTTCCGAAGACGGCGATCAGACGTTCCTGACCACCACGGTCGTCGGTGCGCCGCAAAAGGCGACCGGTGCCGATCCCGAAGTCAAGGCAGTCGAACCGCTGGCCGGTGCCGACTACTGGCCGGTCTCGATTGCCTATTTCGACGAAAAGGCGAAGGGCGACCAGCTGCCGATCTATAGCCAATCCTTCAAGCTGTACGAGAACGGTGTCACCCGCGACCTGACCTTGGACTATGGTGATTTCATCCTCTCGGGAAAGCTGACCAAGCTGGAACTGCTCGGCAAGACCGACGGTGAATGCAAATAGTGTATCAGACAGCGTGTACGCGCGCTTTCTGCTTATAGTGCTTGATTTCTCGTGCGCGTCGCTGTATGGGCGGCATCATTCCACACGTAAGGCTTGGGATTGTCCGGGAGAAATCCGGATCGTTCCGCCCGGTGGCATTCTCGAAGAGGGTGCTGTTCGCCTTGCGGAGGTTCAACCGGAAAAGGATAACTAGGCATGGCATTGCCCGATTTCTCTATGCGTCAGCTTCTCGAAGCTGGCATTCACTTCGGTCACCAGACTCACCGCTGGAACCCGAAGATGAAGCCGTACATCTTCGGCGATCGTAACAACATCCACATCATCGACCTGGCTCAGACCGTTCCGATGCTGTCGCGCGCCCTGCAGGTCGTGTCCGACACCGTTGCTCGCGGCGGTCGCGTTCTGTTCGTCGGCACCAAGCGCCAGGCGTCGGAAATCATCGCTGACAGCGCCAAGCGTTCGGCACAGTACTACGTCAACTCCCGCTGGCTCGGCGGCATGATGACCAACTGGAAGACCATTTCGAACTCGATCCAGCGCCTGCGCAAGCTCGATGAAATTCTCGCTTCGGACGCTTCCGGCTATTCCAAGAAGGAACGCCTGAACCTTGAACGCGAACGCGAAAAGCTCGACAAGGCTCTCGGCGGTATCAAGGACATGGGCGGCACGCCGGACCTGATGTTCATCATTGACACCAACAAGGAAAAGATCGCGATCGACGAAGCCAAGCGCCTCGGCATCCCGGTTGTAGCCGTGATCGACTCGAACTGCGATCCGGACCTGATCGACTACGCGATCCCGGGCAATGACGACGCTTCGCGCGCCATCGCTCTCTACTGCGACCTGATCGCACGCGCTGCCATCGACGGCATCGCTCGCCAGCAGGGCGCTTCCGGTCGTGATATCGGCGCATCTGCCGAAACCCCGATCGAGCCGGCTCTCGAAGCTGAATCCGAAGCTTGATGCTTCACGCGGCGGCTTGAATTCCGCCGCGACTTCCCGAACAGGGAACGGCCGCCCGCAAGCTCGTTGAGCGACGGGCGGCTTCCGTTCTTCCGGCCTCTGCTTTCTGCGTGAGAGCGGGCCATCGAAGACGGCAGATTGTTTCCGTGGTGACCCGCTTCATCACGTTGTCACACTTCCGGGTACATTTCGTCCCCCAAACAGGGTGCAGTCCATGAGTCCCGCGGATGATTGGTGCACCGCCTGAACAGACAAGAGGCACACAATGGCTGAAATCACTGCAGCACTGGTAAAGGAACTGCGCGAAAAGTCCGGCGCAGGCATGATGGATTGCAAGAAGGCTCTGATCGAGAACAACGGCGATGTGGAGGCCTCGATCGACTGGCTGCGCGCCAAGGGTATCTCCAAGGCCGACAAGAAGTCCGGCCGTACCGCCGCTGAAGGCCTGATCGCCATTGCCGGCGCCGGCCACAAGGCCGTGATCGTCGAGCTCAATTCGGAAACCGACTTCGTTGCCCGTAACGATGCCTTCCAGGAGCTCGTCCGCGGCATTGCCAACGTTGCCCTGTCGACCGATGGTTCGGTTGAAGCCATTTCGGCCGCAACCTATCCGGCATCCGGCAAGCCGGTTGCCGATACGATCAAGGATGCAATCGCAACCATCGGCGAGAACATGACGCTCCGTCGCGCTGCCAAGCTCGAAGTCGCGCATGGTGTTGTTGCGACCTACGTGCACAACGCTGCCGGCGATGGCATCGGCAAGCTCGGCGTTCTGGTTGCCCTGAAGTCGGAAGGCGACAAGGCCGTCCTGACCTCGATCGGCCGCCAGGTTGCCATGCATATCGCTGCGACCAACCCGCTCGCCATCCGCGCAGAGGAAGTCGACGCTGCTGTCGCCGAGCGCGAACGCAACGTCTTCATCGAGCAGGCGCGCGAATCCGGCAAGCCGGAAGCGATCATCGAAAAGATGGTCGAAGGCCGCATGCGCAAGTTCTTCGAGGAAGTCGCTCTTCTGTCGCAGGCGTTCGTGATCAATCCTGACGTAACGGTCGGCGATGCGATCAAGGCTGCCGAAAAGGAAGCCGGCGCATCGATCGAAGTTACCGGCATGGCACGTCTTCTCCTCGGCGAAGGCGTCGAGAAGGAAGAAAGCGACTTCGCAGCCGAAGTTGCGGCTGTCGCCAAGGGCTGATCGCAAACGCCATCCTTCTTTAGGGAAAACATCGGGCATCGCGTGACAACGCGGTGCCCTTCGTGTATCCGGCTCAGAGTTGAATTCGGGAGCTTTCATGACTGCCAAACCATTGTTCAAACGCGTTCTCCTGAAGTGCTCCGGCGAGGCCCTGATGGGCAGCCAGGGATTCGGGATCGATGTCGCGGTTGCCGACAGGATTGCGAGCGACATTGCCGAAGCGCGCGCCATGGGCGTCGAAGTGGGTGTCGTGGTCGGCGGCGGCAATATTTTCCGCGGTGTGGCCGTTGCGTCGAAGGGTGGCGACCGCGTCACCGGTGACCACATGGGCATGCTGGCCACCGTCATCAATGCGCTGGCGCTGGCAACGTCGCTGCGCAAGCTCGACATCGATACCGTCGTGCTGTCGGCCATCGCCATGCCGGAAATCTGCGAGAGTTTTTCACAGCGCGTCGCCATCCATCATCTGTCGCAGGGCAGGGTGGTGATCTTCGCCGGTGGCACCGGCAATCCGTTCTTCACCACCGATTCCGCCGCAGCACTTCGTGCCGCCGAAATGGGTGCGCAGGCGATCTTCAAGGGCACCCAGGTCGACGGCATCTATTCTGCCGATCCGAAGAAAGACCCGGCAGCAACCCGCTTCGATCGCCTGACCCATGATGAAGTCCTGCAGAAGGGACTGGCTGTGATGGACGTGGCCGCCGTTGCATTGGCGCGCGAAAATCACATTCCGATTATCGTCTTTTCCATCCACGAAAAGGGCGGTTTCGGCGAGATCCTCTCGGGACGTGGTCTGATGACCATCGTCACCGACAATTGAAATGGCCAGGGCGCGCTCCGAGGAGCCGTCGGCTACAAGACCAATGGGAGAACCATTATGACTGCAGGGGTTGATCTCAACGATCTGAAGCGCCGCATGGACGGCGCCATCAATGCCTTCAAGCACGACATTGCGTCGCTGCGCACGGGCCGTGCTTCGGCCAATATTCTCGATCCGGTGACCGTCGATGCCTATGGCTCGCGCGTACCGCTGAACCAGGTTGCCAACGTGACGGTGCCTGAGCCGCGCATGCTCGGCATTTCGGTCTGGGATAAGTCGATGGTCAACGCTGTTGACCGCGCGATCCGTGAAGCCAATCTCGGACTCAACCCGATCATGGATGGTCAGAACCTGCGTATTCCTCTGCCGGAACTGAACGAAGAGCGCCGCAAGTCGCTGGTCAAGGTTGCGCATGACTATGCCGAAAAGGCCAAGGTCGCCATCCGCCACGTTCGCCGCGACGGCATGGAAGGCCTGAAGAAAGCCGAAAAAGATGGTACGATCGGCCAGGACGAAAGTCGTTCCAAGTCCGAAAAGGTGCAAAAGATGACCGACGACACGATTGTTGACGTCGACCGCTTGCTCGCCGAGAAGGAAAAGGAAATCATGCAGGTTTAGGATGCATTTGCGTATCTGGATCTGTATTGCCGCTTGGACCTGAAGCACATGTCGACAGCACAAAATCGCGCCGCTCCGGAGCATGTTGCGATCATCATGGATGGCAACGGTCGCTGGGCCAATGCGCGAGGCCTGCCGCGAGCTCTGGGGCACCGCAAGGGTGTCGAAGCCGTGCGCGACACTGTGCGCGCGGCGCGCGATGCAGGCATCGGCTTCCTGACTTTGTTCGCTTTTTCTTCCGAGAATTGGCGTCGTCCCGAGGCAGAGGTCAACGAGCTTTTCGGCTTGCTGAAAGCATTCATCCGTCGCGACCTTGCCGAACTGAACCGTGGCGATGTCCGCATTCGAGTGATCGGTGATCGCATCCGGCTACGCGACGACATCCGCGATCTTCTGCTGGAGGCTGAAGACACAACCGCCTCCAATACCGGCCTCACGCTGGTCATCGCCTTCAACTATGGCGCGCGCGACGAGATTGCGCGTGCCGCTGCCCACTTAGCGTCCGAAGTGCAGGCGGGGCGTTTGAAGCCGGAGCAAATAGACGCGCAAAAGCTCAACGACAGTCTCGATACGGCTGGCATCCCAGATCCGGACCTCATCATCAGGACCAGCGGCGAGGAGCGGTTGTCGAATTTTCTGCTCTGGCAGGCTGCCTATGCCGAATTGATGTTCGTACCGGAATATTGGCCGGATTTCACCGCTGAACTCTTTCATGCTGCGCTCGAACGGTTTGCGGCACGCGACCGGCGTTTCGGCGGGCTTGCACCAACTGCCGTGGCGATCGGTTCGTGATGGCCCGAATGTCCCGAGAACTGACGCTTCGCATCTATTCCGCCATCGTGCTGATCCTCGTCGTTCTGGCGGCGACATGGATCGGCGGCATCGCATTCCGTGTTCTGGCGGCTGTCATCGGGCTGCTTGTGTACTACGAGTGGTCTAAAATGACACAGCTCGCCGAGCATAACCTGCGTGGTCATGCATTCGGCTGGTTCTCGATGGCGCTGATTGCTCTGAACCTTGTGTTCGGTCCGGCGGATCTGACTGTCCCGCTGTTTGCAGGTCTTGTTGTCACCGCAGCGCTTCTGTCCATTTTCGGCCGCTGGAGCTGGTGGCAGGTGGGCGGCATCTTCTATTCCGGCTTGAGCGCGATTGCGCTGTCGGCGATCCGCGGTGAGGATTCACTCGGTTTCGTCGCCATGCTTTTTGTCTTCGTCGTTGTCTGGTCGACCGACATTCTCGCCTATTTCGTCGGTCGCGCGATTGGTGGACCCAAACTTGCGCCACGGATCTCGCCCGGCAAGACCTGGTCGGGTGCGATCGGCGGAACAGTCGCGGGTGTTGCAGGCGGAATGATTGTCGCGCTGATGCATTTTCAGGATGTCGGCATCTGGATCCCGACCGTGGCGCTGGCCCTGTCGGTGTCGAGCCAGATCGGCGATCTTTTCGAGTCCTTCATCAAACGTCGGTTTGGTGTCAAAGACTCGAGCAATTTGATTCCAGGACACGGTGGCGTCATGGATCGTGTTGACGGCCTTGTATTTGCCTGCTTTGCGGCATTCTTTCTAGCTGTTGGCTTTTCTGCCAGTGGCAGCGGCTCGGTAGTCTCTCTGGGAGCCTTCCTGTTCGGCATCTGAATGATGGCCGACCGCGGCGGGACTGACGTTTAACCTTTCGCGGCCTTGTGCCGTTTGGAAACGGATCATGGATCACATCACCACAGTCTTCGGCTTTCTCGGCGGGTATATCCTTCCCTATATCGTCATTCTCTCGCTTCTGGTCTTCATCCATGAGCTTGGCCACTACCTGGCGGGGCGCTGGTCTGGCATTCGTGTCCTGGCTTTTTCCGTCGGGTTCGGACCGGAGTTGGTCGGCTTCACGGACAAGCACGGAACCCGTTGGAAGATCTCGGCTATTCCGCTTGGCGGCTATGTCCGGTTCTTTGGTGATGCCGATGCGGCCAGCCGGCCGGACAGCGAAGAACTCCGCGAATTGACCGATGAAGAGAAGGCGCAGACTCTGAGCGGTGCAGCCCTGTGGAAGCGCGCGATCACGGTCGCCGCCGGTCCGATCGCCAATTTCATTCTCGCCATATTCATTTTCGCCGTCATGTTCGCAACAATGGGCAAATCGGTTGCAGACCCAGTCGTTGCCGAACTGAAGCCAGGCAGCGTTGCCGAAGCGGCCGGCGTCAAGCCGGGTGATGTTCTGGTCGCCCTGGATGGTCGGCGCATCGAAACCTTCGACGAAGTCGTGCGCTATATCAGCATGCGGCCCGAACTGCCCGTCAAGGTGACGGTCCGCCGGGCGGAAAACGAAGTCGTTTTCGACATGGTGCCGCGCCGCGCGGTGATCGCCGACAGCTTCGGCAATGAGATGGAAGTCGGCCAGATCGGCATTGTCACCAATCAAAGTTCCGGCAACTTCCGCACCATCGAGCTGTCGCCGCTTCAGGCAGTCTGGGAGGGTTTCCGCCAGACCGGTCACATCATCACCGGCACATTCGATTACATCGGCAACATGATTGCCGGCCGTATGAATGCCGATCAGTTGGGCGGTCCGGTCCGGGTTGTCCAGGCGTCCGGTGAAATGGCGACGCTGGGTGTTATCGCTCTGTTAAATCTAGCTGCCGTTCTTTCGGTTTCCCTGGGGCTTTTGAATTTGATGCCAGTTCCGGTCCTTGACGGCGGGCATCTGGTTCTCTACGCGATTGAGGCAGTGCGCGGCAGACCAGTCGGCCCCGGCGCCCAGGAAATCGCCTTTCGTATCGGATTGGCAATGATCCTGTCGCTGATGGTTTTTGCGACCTGGAATGACATTAGCCGGTTGATCGGATAAGGCCTGAACTGTATGGCGAGAAACGATTTGTTTACGCTGTTTCAAACTCGTAGTGGCGATTAGGCCACTGATTGAAATGAAGTAAACAGAAATTAACGTCCGCACTTGCTTGTAGGGTAAAACCCGTTAAAACCACACACGGGCCGGAGTCGGGGTACGGCTGCGGGACAATTGAAGAAGGTAAAGTATACACATGAAGGCTGGTTCAAGATTTTTGAACGCAGTATCGGCGGTCGCGCTGTCTGCTGGTATCGTGTCTTCGGGAGCGGGTGTTGCCGTACTTGTATCGGCTGTAGCAGCCGAGGCCGCAGTGGTTCGCAATATCGATGTGCGCGGCGCCCAGCGCGTTGGTGCCGAGGCTGTTCGCTCAAACCTGTCGATCAAGACGGGTCAGAGTTTCTCGAACGCCGACATCGATGAATCGGTCAAGCAGCTTTATGCGACCGGTTTCTTCTCCGATGTCCGTATTTCTGTTTCCGGCAGCACGCTGGTGGTGACGGTGGTGGAAAACCAGCTGATCAATCAGGTCGTGTTCAACGGCAACCGTAAGATCAAGGACGACAAGTTGGTCGGCCTGGTTCAGACGCAGCCGATGGGTCCTTACAGCGATGGACTGATCAGCTCTGACATCCAGCGCATCAAGGAAGCTTATGCCGCGATCGGTCGCAGCGATATCGATGTGACCACACAGGTGGTTCCGGTCGCCGAAGGTCGCGTGAACCTTGCTTTCGTGATCAACGAAGGTGAGCGCACGAAGATCAGCCAGATCAATTTCGTGGGCAATAATGCTTATTCCGATGGTCGTCTGGCATCCGTGCTGAACACCAAGGAATCGGGCATGCTGTCCTTCCTGACCCGCAAGGATGTCTACAACGAGGACAAGCTGCGCGCCGATGAAGAGGTGCTGCGCCAGTTCTACTACAACCATGGTTATGCTGACTTCCGTGTCATTTCGTCGGAAGCGACGCTGAACGAAGCCGGCAACGAATATGTCATCAACATCACCGTTGACGAAGGTGCGCGCTACAAGTTCGGCAATGTTGCGGTTGAATCCACGGTTGACGGCATTGATGGCAAGGATCTCGAGGTCCTGCTGGAGACCAATCCGGGCAGCACCTACAGCGCTCGCGATGTGCAGAAGTCGATGGAAGCCATCTCGCGCCGGGTCTCGGCTGCCGGCTATCCGTTCGCCCGCGTTGTTCCGCGCGGTGACCGCAACTTCGAGACCAACACCATCGGTGTAACCTATCTGGTTGACCAGGGTGAGCGCGCCTATGTCGAACGCATCGAGGTTCGCGGCAACACCCGTACCCGTGACTTCGTCATCCGTCGCGAATTCGATATTTCCGAAGGCGATGCCTTCAATCAGGAAACCATTTCGCGTGCCAAGCGTCGTCTGGAAGCGCTCGGCTTCTTCTCGTCGGTCAACATCTCGACCCAGGCCGGCAGCGCATCCGACCGCGTCATCGTGATTGTCGATGTGCAGGATCAGCCGACCGGTTCGTTCGGTGTTGGTGCCGGCTATTCCGTTGGCGATGGTGGTCTGGTTCTGGAAGCCTCTGTTGAGGAAAAGAACTTCCTCGGTCGTGGTCAGTTCATCCGCGTCGCTGCCGGTGGCGGCTTCGACGATACCCAGACCTACAACTTCTCGTTCACCGAGCCTTATTTCCTCGGTTATCGTCTGGCCGCCGGTTTCGATCTCTTCAAGAGCTCGACCAGCAGCAATTCGAACTACGATTACGAAGAGCAGGGCGGAACCATCCGCGTGACCGCGCCGATCACCGAAGATCTGGCGACCACGATCCGCTATACCTACAAGGAACTCGAGTACATCAATGATGGCGCTTACGGTGCCGATGGTGTTTCGGGTGGCGGCGATGACCAGCTTGCTGCGCCCTACATCGACCTGATCGATGGCAGCCCGTGGAAGCAGTCGATCCTCGGCAACACGTTTGTCTACAACACCGTGGACGACCGTCAGAACCCGCATGATGGCCTGTTTGTCAGCGTCACGCAGGAATATGCCGGCCTCGGTGGCGACTCTGACTTCTACAAGCTCTACGGCCGTGCCCGCATGTACCACACGCTGTCTGACGAATACGACCTGGTCGGTTCGATTGCAGCCTCGGCGGGTCATGTGATGCCGACCAATGGTGATCTGAACGTCTTCGACCAGTTCAAGATCGGCGGCAAGGAAATCCGCGGCTTCGAGAACGACGGTATCGGTCCGCGCATTGGCGGCGATTCGATCGGTGGCACGACCTATTTCTCAGCCTCCGCTGAAGCGACCTTCCCGATGCCGCTGATCCCGCAGGATCTGAATTTCCGCGGCGCAGTCTTTGCAGACGCTGGTACCCTCTACGGTAACGATGTCTCGAACAGTGCAGGCGTCGTCGGCACGGATCTGACCATCCGCGCATCGGTCGGTGCTGGTATCCTGTGGAATTCGCCTTTTGGTGCCCTGCGCCTCGATTACGCGGTTCCGGTTGCCAAGGAAGACTTCGACGAAGTACAGGAATTCCGCTTCAGCATGGCGAACCAGTTCTAAGACTGGCGGTCCAGAACTGCTGACAGGTTGACGTTCTGGAGCGTTTTCTGATGGAACATAATCATTTCTTTCCGCCCCATACCGGGGTGACGCTTGCAATGCTTGCGGCACATACGGGGGCGGAGTTGCAGAATGCAGAGGCTGGTGAGCGGATCGTCGGATCCGTTTCACCGGTATCTCGCGCCAAGGCAGGTGATGTTTGTTACATCCTGTCGCGGCGTAGCAAGGAAGAGTTGAAGACCTGCGAGGCTTCGGCGATCTTCTGCGACAAGGCGCTGTTGTCGCTGATCCCTGACCACATTCCCGTCCTGCTGACCAAGACACCGGCCATGGCCTTTGCTCTCGCTGGGGCATTGTTTCATCCGCCGGCGATGCGTCCGTCGCGCATGACAAGCGAAACCATGGCGATTTCGCCGGCAGCTTTTGTCGATGTGACCGCGCGTCTGGAACCCGGTGTCGAAGTGGAGCCGATGGCTGTCATCGGTGCCGACGTCGAGATCGGCGAGGGAAGCCGGATCGGCGCCGGTGCAGTGATCGGTGCTGGCGTTCGCATCGGCCGTGATTGCACCATTGCAGCCGGTGCCACCGTTCAGGTCGCCCTGATCGGCAACAATGTCATCATCCACAACGGCGCGCGCATCGGGCAGGACGGTTTTGGCTATGCGCCTGGACCGCGTGGCATGATCAAGATTGTTCAGGTCGGACGCGTCATCATCCAGGACCATGTTGAGATTGGCGCCAACACGACCATCGACCGTGGCACGATGGACGACACGGTGATCGGTGAAGGCACCAAGATCGACAATTTGGTGCAGATCGGTCACAACGTTCGCATCGGTCGCCACTGCGGCATTGTTAGCCAGGTCGGCATTGCCGGCAGCACGCGCATCGGGGACGGGGTCATGATTGGCGGCGCCTGTGGCGTCAACGGACATATTACGATCGGTGACGGTGCCCAGATCGCGGCGATGAGCGGTGTTCTGTCGGATGTCCCGCCCGGTGAGCGTTATGGCGGTGTTCCGGCCCGCCCAATGAAGGATTATCTGCGCGAGGTGGCCGATACGCTGAGCCGCTACGACGCCCGCGCCAAGGAAAAAGGAACCAGCAATGACTGACATCGCGACCAGCGAATTGGGATCGGCTGATATCCTCGAGATCATGAAGCTTCTGCCCCACCGCTATCCGTTCCTGCTGGTGGACAAGATCATCGAGATCAACGGTGATGATTCCGCCATCGGGATCAAGAACGTGACCGCGAACGAGCCGCATTTCACCGGCCACTTCCCGGATTCGCCTATCATGCCCGGTGTTCTGCTGGTTGAAGGCATGGCCCAGACCGCTGGTGCCATTTGCGCGCGCAAGCAGGGAGAGGGCGGCAACCTCGTCTATTTCATGACCATCGACAATGCCCGCTTCCGCAGACCCGTTGTTCCTGGCGACCGCGTTGAGTTCCATGTCGTCAAGCAGAAGCAGCGTGGCAATATCTGGAAATTCCACTGTGAAGCCAAGGTTGATGGCGCCCTTGCAGCGGAAGCCGATATCGGCGCGATGATCATGCGCAAGGATGCGAAATGAGCCACATTGCAGCAAGTGCCGTGATTCACCCGATGGCCGTCGTCGAAAACGGCGCCCAGATCGGTGAAAATGTGCTCATTGGGCCTTTCTGCTATGTCGGTCCGAACGTCATCCTCGGCGATGGCTGTGAACTGCAATCGAACGCTGTGGTCAACGGTCGAACGACGATCGGGAAAAATGCGCGGATCTTTTCCTGCGCGGTGATTGGTGGCGAGCCACAGAGCATTCATCACACGGGCGGGGAAACCACGCTCAGTATCGGTGACAACTGCACCATGCGCGAAGGCGTGACGATGAATGCCGGCACGGTCGATGGCGGCGGCAAGACGGTGGTTGGCAGCAACAACCTGTTTCTGGCCAATTCGCATGTTGCGCATGACTGTATACTTGGTGATCACATCATCATGTCCAACAATGTCATGCTTGCCGGTCATGTGAAGATTGAGGATCGCGTCATTCTCGGCGGTGGGGCCGCCGTCCACCAGTTTACCCGCATTGGCCGCCAGGCCTTTATCGGCGGACTGTCGGCGGTTGCCTACGACGTCATTCCTTATGGCATGCTGAATGGCAATCCGGGCATCCTTGGTGGACTGAACGTTGTCGGCATGACCCGGGCAGGCATCGAACGGGCGACAATTCACGTCGTGCGCCGTGCCTTCAAGCAGATTTTCGAAGGCGAGGGCTCTGCGCGCAAGAATGCCGAGGCAATCCGCGACGAGTATCTCGATTGCCCGCAGGCGATTGAAATTCTCGACTTTATCGCGGCGGAAAGCGACCGGGCATTGTCGTCCCCGTTCCGCGGCAAGAGCTGAGGCATGGCACTGGCCGGGGCAACCGAAGGCCGTCTGGCGATCATTGCGGGCAGCGGCAAGCTGCCGCTCTTTCTTGCCGAAGCGGCGCGCGCGGCTGGCGAAAATCCCTTTATTCTGCGGCTGAAGAACGAAGCTGATCCCATCTGGGACGATTTCGATTCGGCAATCGTCGGTGTTGGCGACATGTCAGGACTGTCGGCTCTCTTCCAGAAACACAAGATCAGCCGCGTCGTGATGTCCGGAGCGGTGAAGAAGCGTCCGTCGCTTGGCGAAATCCATGTGAACTGGAAATCGATCCTGAAGTTGCCGATGGCACTCAGGACGCTCCTGGCCGGTGGCGATGATGCGGTGCTGAAGATGGTCATCTCGCTGATCGAGGCACAAGGTTGCCATGTCATCGGTGCGCACGAGATCTTGCCCGACCTTCTGGCAACGACCGGGCCGATCGGCGGCATCGTACCTTCCAGCGATGACTGGCGCGACATCGAACGCGCAGCGGATGCCGCAGAGACGCTGGGCCGGCTCGATGTCGGCCAGGGTGCGGTTTGTGTCGGTGGACGGATTGTTGCACTCGAAGGCGTGGAAGGCACGGATGCCATGCTGGCCCGCGTCGCGCGTTTGCGCGGCGAGGGGCGCATCTCGCAACGCCGCAAGGGTGTGCTGGTCAAGCTGTGCAAACCGCAGCAGGATGTGCGTGCGGATCTGCCGGCCGTCGGTATATCGACAGTGGAGAATGCCCGCGCTGCCGGCCTTGCCGGCATAGCGGTCGAGGCCGGCAGGGCGCTGGTCATCGAACGCGAGGCCATGGTCGCCGCAGCCAATGCGGCTGGCATGTTTGTCATTGGTATCGATCGGGGTCTCAAGGGAGCAGGAGAATGACACCCATGCCCTTGAAGGTCGCTGTGATTGCGGGGGAGGTTTCCGGGGATCTGCTCGGCGGTGACCTGGTCGCGGCGCTCAAGGCGCGCCACGCCGGACCGATCGAATTGATCGGCGTCGGTGGCGAGGCGCTGGAGGCCGAGGGCCTGAAATCGCTGTTCGATTTTTCCGAACTGTCGATCATGGGCATCACGCAGGTGCTGGCCAAGCTGCCGCGATTGATCGGCCTGATTTCGAAGACCGCGGATGCCATCGTGGCAGCACAACCCGATATTCTGCTGATCATCGACAGCCCGGATTTTACTCATCGGGTGGCCAAGAAGGTGCGGCAAAAGCTTCCCGACCTGCCGGTGGTGAATTATGTCTGCCCCAGTGTCTGGGCGTGGAAGGAATATCGTGCCACGGCGATGCTGGCTTATGTGGATGCCGTGCTCGCGGTGCTGCCCTTCGAGCCGGAGGTTATGCGCCGCCTCGGCGGTCCGCCCACCCATTTCGTTGGCCATCGGCTGAGCAGCCATCCGGACATCGTCAGGGTGCGCAATGCCCGCAAGTTCAAGCGGCCAACCGCCAAGGGCGATCCACATACGATCCTGCTGCTTCCCGGATCCCGCGGTAGCGAGATTGCCAGCATGCTGCCGGTCTTTGGCGAGGCCATGCAGGAATTCACCCGTCGCAACGGGCCGACCCGGTTTCTCCTGCCCACCGTCGCCCGTCAGGAGGCGAGGGTGCGCGACATGGTGGCTGGCTGGACCATCAAACCGGAAGTCCTCATCGGAGATGCCGCCAAATGGCGGGCTTTTGCCGAGGCGGATGCCGCGATTGCGACGTCTGGCACGGTGATCCTCGAACTGGCTCTCGCCTATGTGCCTGTCATGTCGACCTACAAGACCGACTGGATCATCAAGATGATCAGCCACCGGATCAAGACCTGGACGGGTGCGCTTCCCAATCTGATCGCCGATTATGCCATCGTGCCGGAATATCTGAACGAGGTTGTGCGTCCGGCGAGCATGGTGCGCTGGGCCGAGCGCCTGTCCGCCGATACGCCGCAGCGCGCAGCGATGCTTGCAGGCTATGACGAGGTCTGGTCCCGCCTGAGCACAGAAACACCGGCCGGCGAGGCCGGTGCTGAAATCCTGATGCAAGTGTTGCAGAAGAAAGGCCGGTCGTAACCGGCCAGTCTCGCTCAGTTCCAGGCGGCAAAAGGATCGGCCATGTTTTCCCAGGCCATCGGGGTAAAACGGCTCGCAGAGACAAGGCAGGCGTCGAGTTCGGCGCGCAGCCGCACCTCATCCATGGGGTCGGCGCCGATGAAGACGATTTCCTGGCGGCGATCGCCCCATTCCTTGTCGAGATAGGGGGCCATGGCCTTGTGGAAACCCGGATCATCCGGCCAGTTCTGTTTCGGCACCGATGCCCACCAGCGGCCCATGCGGCTGGTGCGCACCAGTGGCCCTGCCTGACTGAGTTCGCCGACATAGTGCGGTCGTGTAGCCAGCCAGAAAAATCCCTTGGCGCGAATGACGCCCGGCCAGGGTCGATTGAGGAAATCCTGCAGCCGGCCGGGGTCGAAAGGTGCCCGGGCATGATAGACAAAGGAGCGAATACCGTATTCCTCTGTTTCCGGCACATGATCGCGAAAACCGTGCAATTCCTTGAACCATAGCGGATGCGTCTCTGCCTTGGCCAGATCGAACAGTCCGGTCCCGAGAATGTCATTCGGCAGAACTTCGGCGAAATCGGTCTCGATCACGCGTGCATCGGCATTCAGTCCGGCAATGATCTTTCGCGCGTCGTCGAGTTGATCCGGGGTTGCTGTCCCGACCTTGTTGAGGATGATGACATCGGCAAACTCGATCTGCTCGACGAGCAGGTCGACCAATGTCCGGTTGTCGCCGTCGCCTGCGGTGTCGCCCCGGTCGGCGAGGAAGTCGCTGGACGAATAGTCACGCACGAGATTGGCGGCATCGACCACAGTCACCATCGTGTCCAGCTGGGCGATATCGGATAGACTGCGGTCGTTCTCGTCGCGGAAGTCGAAGGTGGTGGCAATCGGCAGCGGTTCGGCAATCCCGGTTGCCTCGATCAGCAGGTGATCGAAACGTCCCTGTTCGGCCAGTGCCCGGACCTCGTTCAAAAGGTCGTCCCGCAGCGTGCAACAGATGCATCCATTGCTCATCTCGACGAGTTGCTCTTCGGTCCGCGACAGTGCCGCATTACCGCCGCGCACCAGCGCCGCATCGATATTCACTTCGCTCATGTCGTTGACGATGACCGCCACGCGCAGGCCGTCGCGATTGGCCAAGACATGGTTGAGCAGGGTTGTCTTGCCGGCACCGAGAAAGCCGGACAGGACCGTGACGGGAAGCTTTTGCATTTTTTCGCTCCAATTAATGTAATAACATTACATGTAGTGATGTGAAAAAAGGCGGCACCTCAGCCCCGCCTTCGCCGACCTGGGAGGATCGTCTTATTTCGACAGGCACTCTGCCATTGACGTTGCAAGATTGCGCATCAGTTGTGGATACAGTTCGGGACCTTCGGTGAGCGCGCCGCCTTCCGGATCCAGCGTTCCGCTCTTGGCATCGGTGCCTTCGGTGACAACAGCGATCAGCTTGGATTCGAACTGTGGTTCGGCGAACACGCAACCGGCCTTGAGTTCAGCGATCTTGGCATGGATCTGCGACAGGCGCTCGGCGCCCGGCATCGTCTCCGGGCTAACCGTGACAGAACCCGCAACCCGCACCTTGTAGCGCTTCTCGAAATACTGGTAGGCATCGTGGAAGACCACGAAAGGTTTGTCGGCGACGGGTGCCACAGTCGCGGCAATTTCGGCATCCAGCGCATCGATCTCGCTGTCCAGCGCCTTGGCATTCGCCTCATAGAGTGCCTTGTTGTCCGGATCGACCTCAATCAGCGTACTGGCGATTTCTGCCGCCATTGCCTTGGCATTGGCCGGATCAAGCCACAGATGCATGTCGGTGCCGCCATGCTCCTCATGCTCTTCTGCGGCGTGTTTCTCCCCGGTATGTCCGGCTTCCTCTGCGTGGTCATGGCCTTCCTTGGCGTGATCGTGACCTTCTTCGGAATGCGCATGCTCACCGTGCTCATGCTCACCGTGATCATGGCCCTCGAAGGCACCGCCTTCACGGAAGGGCAGCTTCACCAGTCCCGGTGCGTCTTCGAGCTCAACGACTTTCGCCTTGGCGGGCAATGCTTCGAGGGGCTTTTCCAGAAAGGCTTCAAGTCCATGACCTACCCAGAACACCACATCGGCATTCTCCAGGGCACGCGCATTCGACGGCTTGAGATTGTAGGTATGCGGAGATGCGGCCCCCTCGACGATCAGCGTCGGTTCACCGACGCCTTTCATGATGGACGCAACAAGTGAGTGAACAGGTTTGATCGACACCACCACCTGCGGTGCGGCCATCGCCAGCGCCGGCGAAAACAGGAGGGCTGCAGTTGTACAAGCCAAGGCAATGCGGGTGCGTTTCATGCGGATGCTCCGATTGTATTCGTTATGTAATAATATTACATTGATTGCGTAATGCTATAACGTGTGGCATAGCTTCACGCAACAGCAAATTTCCGGGAATGTGATGTCCGCATTAGAAAATCATCAGGCATCGACGCTTGTTTCGCTCGACGGCGCCGGTGTCTATCGCAATGGCCGCTGGCTGGTCAGGGGCGTGGATTTTTCCGTTCGTGCCGGTGAGATCGTCACGTTGATCGGCCCGAACGGCTCGGGAAAGTCGACCAGCGCCAAGCTCGCCATCGGCGTTCTCCGTGCCGATGAGGGCAGGGTGGAGCGCAAGCCCGGCCTGCGCGTTGGTTATGTCCCGCAGAAGCTCGCGGTTGACTGGACCATGCCTTTGTCCGTGCGCCGGCTGATGACCCTGACCGGCCCACTGGCTGCGGCAGATATCGACGCAGCGCTGGATGCTGTCGGCATTGCCCATTTGGCCAAAGCAGAAGTGCAGCATCTCTCGGGTGGAGAGTTTCAGCGCGCGCTGCTGGCCCGCGCGATCGCCCGCAAGCCCGACATCCTGGTGCTTGACGAACCGGTGCAGGGCGTCGATTTTTCCGGTGAGATCGCGCTTTACGATCTGATCACCTCGATCCGCAATTCGACCGGCTGCGGCATTCTTCTGATTTCTCATGATCTGCACGTGGTCATGGCCGCAACGGACACGGTCATATGCCTCAACGGTCATGTCTGCTGCCGCGGCACGCCGGCGGCTGTCAGCAGCAGCCCTGAATATATGCGGCTCTTCGGCGCCAGAGCGGGAGGCACCTTGGCGGTCTATAGTCACGATCATGATCATACACATCTGCCGGATGGCAGGGTGCTGCATGGCGACGGTTCGGTCACGGATCATTGCCATCCCGGCGACGGACATCATCACGGGCATGCAGATCAGGGACACGATCATCACGGTGACCATGACCATGACCATGTGCACGCGCATGAGCATGGGCCCGTGAAGGAAGACGGCAAGTCCGGCCATGAGGAGCACGCCCATGTTCGATGATTTTTTCATCCGCGCCATGTTGGCCGGCATCGGTCTGGCGCTGACCACGGGACCGCTCGGCTGCTTCGTGGTCTGGCGCCGCATGGCCTATTTCGGCGATACGATGGCGCATTCGGCTCTGCTCGGGGTGGCGCTGTCGCTGTTTTTCTCGCTGAACCTGATGCTCAGCGTTTTCGTCGTCGCAGCACTGGTGTCCTTGATCCTGATCGTGCTGCAAAAGCGCCAGGGCCTATCCGCCGATGCGCTGCTCGGCATCCTCAGCCACGCGACGCTTGCGATCGGCCTCGTCATGGTCGCTTTCATGACCTGGGTCCGCTTCGATCTGATCGCCTTTCTCTTTGGCGATATCCTGGCTGTCACGCCGACTGACGTCGCATTCGTCTGGATCGGCGGCGCGATCGTTGTCGCGATAATCGCCTATCTGTGGCGCCCGTTGTTGGCTGCCACCGTCAACGCGGAACTGGCCGAGGCCGAGGGGCTGCAGCCCGAACGGGCGCGGGTGATCTTCATGCTGCTGATGGCGCTGGTGATCGCGATCGCCATGAAGATTGTCGGTATCATGCTGATCACATCGCTGTTGATCATACCGGCTGCTGCAGCCCGGCGTTTTGCGTCCACGCCGGAATGGATGGCCGTCATGGCCTCGGTGATCGGCGCGTTTGCCGTCATCATCGGCCTCTTTGGCTCCTTGACCTACGACACACCGTCTGGCCCGTCCATCGTCGTGGCCTCTCTGCTGCTTTTCCTGATCAGTCTCCTGCCCCGTCCCGGCGCCAGAGCGACAGATGCCAATTCGCGAGGATGACCATGGCCAAAACCGATCTGACCAAGAACCAGTCGCTGGTATTTGATGCTCTGTCGGCGTCCGATGGTCCCCTGTCGGCCTACACGCTGCTCGACCGCTTGCGCGATCACGGTTTCCGCGCCCCGCTGCAGGTCTATCGCGCACTCGAGAAACTGGTTGAATTCGGCATGGTGCATCGTCTGGAAAGCATCAATGCTTTCGTGGCCTGTGCCCATCCTCATGACGGCTGCTCCGGTCATGGCACGGTCGCCTTCGTGATCTGCCACAAATGCACTCGCGTGAACGAATTCCACGATCACGCGATCGACCACCGCCTGGATGAGATCACAAGGGGCATGAAGTTCAAGGCGGAAAAAACCACGATCGAAATTCGCGGCCTGTGTGCGGAATGCGCCTGACGGCCAGACAGGCATGGGGGCCAGGCAGGCCTGGGGGCCAGACAGGCCTGGGGCCTAGATGAGCCTCAAGTCGCGCGCAAAGCGTTGCCAATTGCGCACATAATTTTCAGCAGAGCGCCGAAGCCCGGCGATGGCGGCCTCATCCAGCGTGCGGACAACCCGCGCGGGTGAACCGACGATCAGGCTGTTATCGGCAAATTCCTTGCCTTCGGTGACCAGTGCATTGGCACCCACCAGGCAATTGTTGCCAATTCGGGCACCGTTCAAGATCGTGGCACCCATTCCGATCAGCGAGTTGCTGCCTATCGTGCAGCCATGGATGATTGCATGATGCCCGATGGTGCAGCCTTCTCCGATACGGGCCGGAAAGCCGATATCCGTGTGCACCATCGTGCCTTCCTGGATATTGCTGCCGGCGCCGATCATGATCGGGTCATTGTCGCCGCGAAGTACGGCCCCGAACCAGACGCCGACATCCTCACCCAAGGTCACGTCGCCGATGACATGCGCATCAGGCGCTACCCAGAAACGGCCGGGAGAGGGAAGGCGCGGCATACGGGCGCCAAGCGAGTAGATCGGCATGATTAGGCCTTTCGCTAATTAGCGCAGGCGCAGAATAATCGGAAATCGACCGCTTTGCGAGGCGACATGGAGATGGATCTTTGCCTCTGGCTGCGAATAGCGCCAAGCCCGCGCGCCATGGCACAGCAGCAAGCCGATGAGATCTTTCGTTTTTGACCGCTTCGGCTTGAAGCCAAGGTCCGCGAGCCCGAACGCGGCCTGATGCAGTGGATGCAGGCCGTGATTTGAAGCCAGTTCGCCCTGGTTATCCTGGTCGCCTGTGCGACCGAAGTGGGTTTCGTTCAACGCCATAGTCACTACCTCGTACACGATACAAATCGAGGATACCGGCGGGAGTGAGTTACTGGGCAGCTGCCCAGCAACCAATTCCCTGTTTCTTCAAAGCCTTGCATGCATTGACCGCTGTCTTTTGGTCATCAAAGCCGCCAAACCGGGCACGGTACAGCTGCTGCGATCCACCATTATAGGCAATCGTGAAGGGGGTGGCGGAACGCAATACCTTTCCGCCTTTTTCCTGCGCGTTGCGCAGAAGGGTCATGGCCATGTCCTTGTCGGGCGAGGTGCCGATCTGGACGACCCAGCCAGCGGAGGGGGCTGTCGATGCCGTGGTGGTCGTATCGATGCCCTGTGGCGTGGCGGCAGCTTCGGCAATGGATTGGGTCGGCGCTGCTGGTGCAATCGACGCACCACTGTCCGGCATATAGGCAGGGGCGGGCTGCGGAACAGGCACGACCTTTCCGGTTGCTTTCGCCTGAGGTGTCGTGGCGGTGACCAGGGCTGCGCTGGCGGCATTTCCGGCAGAAGGCGCGGCAAAAGCGGACTCGGACGCCGTTCCATACCGTGTTTCTGGCAAAGGTCCAGTGGACGGCAGACTTGGAGCCGATGTCGCGAGCGACGCTGTGGCAGACGCGCCCGGCGCAACGGAAGTGTTGGTCTCGGCAATCAGGTTGCTGTTGCCGCGGGATCCTGATGCTTTCGGCAGATAGGCAGCAACCAGTTTGCGCATCGTTGCATCACGGCTGGCGCCGGATTTGCCGCCGAGGACGACGGCCACGATCGAGCGTCCGTCAGCTTCGGCTGACGTTGCCAGGTTGAAGCCGGCAGCGCGCGTATAGCCGGTCTTGATACCGTCGACGCCGCGCACATTGCCGAGCAGGCGATTGTGATTGCCGATCACCTGCTTGCCAAACTTGAAGCTGCGGGTCGAAAAGTATCCGTAATACTGTGGAAAGTGCTGGCGAAGGGCGATGCCGAGGCGCGCCTGATCGCGTGCTGTCGTCATCTGTGCCGTATTCGGCAAACCATGGGCATTGCGATAGGTCGTCTTGGTCATGCCGAGGTTGCGTGCCTTGGCCGTCATCATCTGGCCGAAGCGCTGTTCCGAACCACCGAGAAATTCGCCAAGTGCCGTCGCGACGTCATTGGCAGACCGGGTGACCAGCGCCTGAATGGCCTGCTCAACCGTGAGACTGCGACCCGCACCGACACCGAGTTTTGACGGCGGCTCCGCAGCGGCGTTTTTGGACATCGGCACCTTTGTGCTCAGCGATATCCGGCCGGCTTCAAGGGCCTCGAAAACCATGTAAAGGGTCATCATCTTGGTCAGCGATGCAGGATAGCGCAGACTGTCGGCGTCCTCGCTGTAAAGCACTTTGCCCGACTTGGCATCGATGACCACGCCCGCATATTTCGGCGCCGCTTGCGCGACGGAGACGCTGAAGCTCGTCATCATCACAAGCGTCAGGGCGGCAACTGCCAGCCTACGAATACGAGAGGCGAAATAGAGGTTTCCGTTAAATTTATGCACCACGAGACTCTTCAAGCTATGACCGTTGCGGACCGGACGCTCCCCCATCGCGACCACTTCCGGACAGGGTAGGGACTTAGCCTTACCAAGAGGTTTATGATGAACCTTTAGTTGACGGGTTCGGTCGCATTTTATGCGAGGTCTCGTTCGGCAATGGTGTTGCCCGCGTGCTGACATAGCTGCGAACGGCTTGATCGATGGCAGCCCAGTCACCCAGCATGCGGCTTGAAAAGCGATACAGTACGGTCAAATCTTCGCCGACATGGATATCCCGCTGGCAGTCGCCATCGGTCACTTGCGCAGCATCCGCTGGCAGCAGGCAGCGCACGGCATAATCGTCACCGCCTACGCGACTGGCGGTGAGAAGCGCCTCGCCGTCATATCCCGTGCCAGGCTCGAAACGCCGCATACTGAGCCCGCCTGGACCCCGTTCCGCGGTGGAACTGAGGAGATGCGCGTAAATGGGATCGACACGACCCGACATGTCGCGAGACATCGTACTTTGGGAAATCTGTAGGAAAATCAGTGACTGCTCCTGGCTGAGGTCGTCGAAACGCCGCCGCAGGCCCTGCTCGTAGCCGGTCATTTCCGGCCAGAGAAGATAGAGGTCGACTTGTTCGGCAGGGCCACCGATGCGCTGCTGCTCGAACCGGATCGCATTGGCGGCAAGCGCCAGTCGGTCTCGGCCGATCGTTATGGTGACGATTTCGCGACTTTCACTATGGCCGCCAAGGGACAGCCGCTCGCCGTAGATCCGCCCCGCATAACTGATGGCGAGCGAGGCAAGCGCAAGCAACAGCACAAGACCGGCAGCAACGAGCAGAAGTCGGGTCGAGATCAGCGGCGCGTGGTCGGATGCGCCGGTTTCGGCTGTTTCGCTCTGCATGGCAGACCTCGTCTTCGGCGGCTCACGACACGGGCGAAGGCGCCGATTCTGCACAGGGATGTGCAGAGGTTCTGCGATTGTGGTTAATGTTCTGTAAATATCGTCTGGCGTCGCGGGATATGAAAGAAGAGCCGGTCCCGGTTGGACGGGACCGGCTCAGTGGCTCCGGTCGGGGGACGGGTATACGGGGGGACAGACCGGGCCAAACTTTTCAATGGATGGAGTGTGCTAATTGGACGAGACGCTGCCGACAACGCTGGCGCGACCGTCCTGAAGCTTGACCCAGCGGGCAGGGTCTTCGGACGATTGGCGCTTCAGATACGTATATTCGGTGTCTGACCAGAGCAGGACCTTGTTGCGCATGTTGTCCAGCACGAAATCGCCATGGTCGGTGCGAACTGTCAGGACGGCGTGCCCTTCGCCATTCGGTTGAAGCACGACGGTCAGAAGCAGGTCGGATGCATCGACCCCTTTGTCCATCAGCATCTTGCGCTTCAAAAGCGCGTAGTCTTCGCAGTCGCCGACCGTGCGCGGATAGGCCCAGCGCTCTTCAACGCCGTAGATCTCCATGTCGGTCAGGGGTGTGATTTGACTGTTCGCGGTGTAGTTGATCTCAAGGATCTCTTTCCACAGCGGCTCTGTCAGGGCCATCGGGCCTCTGTCACTGCCGGTCTTCGAGCACTCTCCGCTGTAGGTCTTGCAGAATTCGTAGTGGCCGATCGGCGGATTGGCTTTGCCGATGACGCGCATGTTCGCCGATGTGGCCGCAGCCGGGATTGCCAGGCAGCCGACGATCGCGGCGGTCAGAAGTCCAATACCCAGATTTTTCTTTGTTGTCATTGGTTGTCTCCCCGTGATGGAGGCAACATGACATCGAGAATTTGATCTCTCGCGAAAGTCCGAAGTACAAATTGAAGCAAAATTGATGATAAGGCGATTTTATATTTAGATGTATTTGATTATTATTTGAGTATTGTTTGAATAAAACAAGAATAAAGTTTTCGTCAAATTTGAACGATCTGCCTTTTGTCGATGGTCGGCAATTCGCGGTCTGTGCTGATAACAATCTGAAATTATTGTATTTATCAGGATTAGCTTGTCGGTCTTCCAAGCGTGATCTGTTGGCGATCCCATGTCGTGCCTGGGTCTCATCGCGTTATGCCATCAGTGCCGATCGCGTTTGAGGTGCATTCAGGCGACGAGAGCGAAGCAATGTTCTATTTTGGCGCACAAAATTATTTTTTAGGCCGGGCGAAATATTGGCAACGGTGTCGTGGTCGAGCGCCTTGCGGAGTGGATCGGCCGGATCATGCGCAAAACGCAAATCGGCACCAGCGGATGGACCACTGGTGCCGACGAAAGCGATAATGGAATTAAATCAGAGAAATTCGGTAAGGGCTTCGCGCGACTGTAGTGTCAAGAACTCGATCGCCACGCCCTCTGCGAAATGGCGAACCACGCGCCCGCGCATATTGCCAAGCCGAACCGCCGTGCCGAGCGGTGGACGGATGTCGATATCGACGGCGGCCCCCGAGAGCGAAAGGTCCATGAGGCGGCACGGATAGCGCATGCCGTCCTCAAGTGTCAGTTCCGTCCGCGTGTTGCGCGGTGTCAGGCGATCGTGGCGACGATCTTCTGGCAGGCCGAGTTCATGCTTGTTGGCAATCCACGTCAACTGGGCCGCGAGTTTTTCGCGCTTGCGCACGGTTGCATTGATCGAGATGACAAATCCGTCCTCGGTCAGCTTGACCACCGTGCCTTCGATGCGGCCGAGATGGTCGATATAGGCAATGATGCGCTCGTTCGGCCGTGGTCTTCCGGCGCAGGCAAAACGCACGTCGCCCGGCGACATGTCGATCACCTTGCACACATATTCTTCGTAGTCGGCCATCATCAGGCGGCCCTGCAGGCTGACGGCGACGCGCTGGAAGGCGCGCTGCTGTCCCGGCGAAGCGATCCTGTTGCTCTGGCTGGTCTGCGATGAATACATCATGGGCGATCTGTCTATTTCGCGGTTACGAAATGATTATCGGCAAGCTGTTAACATAACGTTTGCTGTGCACTTCGGTTTTGTTCCGTCCGTTCGCGCGGGAGCGCCAGCCGTTAAGGTTAAGAATCGGTTGAGATTGCGGCTGCCGGGCGGCTGTGGCAGAAAACAGCCATCACTTCTCGAAGGCGCGCCTTCGGCACCAACTCAAGGATGCGCGGAAGTTCCGCAGCTTGCCCAAGCCACTCGGTTTCTCCGGGTGGCTTTTTTTTGACCGCCGTCTGGGCTAACAGGATGGTCATACATGCGGCAAGGATCAGCAGATGCAGGACAGTTCAAGGCCGCCCGAAGAGCCAGAAATCGAGCCGGCGCGTGGCGCGCATCGGCCGGACAATGCTCCGATCTTCAATCTGCCAAGCGGCGTGCTGTTGGCGCTTGCGTTGCTGGCCGGGATTTACGCCTTGCAGGCCCTGGTCCTGAATGATGCGAGCAATGCCTGGCTCACGTTCGAATTTGCCTTCTCGCCTCTGCGCTACGTCTATCCGCTTTCCGATCAGACATGGGCCTGGCTCTGGACGCCGGTCACCTATTCTCTGCTTCACGGCAGTTTTGAGCATCTGGCTTTCAATGGGCTGTGGTTGGCAGCGTTCGGCACGCCGGTCTATCGCCGCATTGGTCCCATTCGCTTTCTGGTCTTCTGGCTCATTTCTTCGGTGGCGGGCGCTGGCCTGCATGCCGCCGTCAACTGGGGCGAGCCTTCCCTCATGGTCGGGGCGTCCGGCGTTATCTCGGCGCTGATGGGGGCGGCCTGCCGGTTCGCCTTCGGTGGGCGCCAGCGCGGCTATCTGGAAGCCTTCGGCATCGAGCCGCCGCTGCTCTCGGTTCCGGCTGCACTGGCAGACCGCACGGTTCGGGTCTTCATCATCGTCTGGTTTCTGGGAAATGTGGCCGTCGCCTTCGGCCTACCGCTCTTTGGTGATTATGCCGGAATGATTGCCTGGGATGCGCATATCGGCGGTTTCCTGTTCGGTTTCCTCTGCTTCCAGTTTTTTGATCCCCACAGCAGATCGGCACAAAGCCACTAGGGTTATCCACATATTGCATTCCTCTTGAATAACATGCACCTTCAATGGGTCGCCGCCGTGCAGGGACGGTGGCGATCAGGACGTGATGAAATGCTAGGAGGAAAGCATGACAGCATCTGCCAGAAGCATACTCGAACAGAAGGGCCGTGACGTCGTAACAGTCGGTCCGAGCGTCACACTGGGTGAAGCCGCCCATATCCTGGAAGAAAACAAGATCGGTGCGGTCGTGGTTGTCGGCATGGAGAACCGAATTGTCGGCATTTTCACGGAACGCGATGTCGTGCGTGCAATCGGTCAGAACGGCCGTGATGCCTTTGATCAGCAGATTTCAACCTTGATGACCGCGAACGTCTATCGTTGCCGCGAGGACACCAGCGTCAACGAACTGATGGAAATGATGTCGGCCCGTCGGTTTCGCCACGTTCCGGTTGAAGACAATGGCAAATTGTCAGGGATTATATCGATCGGTGACGTGGTGAAGTCTCGCATTCGCGAGATCGAGACCGAGGCCGAACAGATCAAGGCCTATATCGCCGGATAATGCCCATGCAACGCTGGGCCGGGTGATTGTGCGCTCTTGCGCAAATGCCGGAAGGTGAGACCGTTTCCGGCTGTTCCGATCCATCGGGTTAGCGGGAGACCGCCTCTTGCATGCGTCGAATTTCGGTGATCCGGGACTTGGCTTCCGCATAACCGCGCTCGATAGCTTCGCCGGCCCGGTGGAATTCGGACAGTCCGATATCGTTGACGCGAGGATGCAGCGCAAGGTCCGGCGGGTCGCCGGCAAGCCGGGCGCGCGAGATCCGGTCCTGTATGATGTTGAAAGCCTGGACCATGACCCCTGTCAGGCCCATGCGGTTCGGATCTCGAGGGAGTTCGGTGGTTGTCTCCACCAACTCGCCTGCACGATGCTTGACGACGGCCGATCGGCCGAACAGGTCGTAGTTGAGGTTCACCGCCATGACGATCGGTTGCTCGAGCGCCCGGCACACCGAAACCGGCACCGGATTGACCAGCGCTCCGTCGATCAGCGTGCGATTGTTGCAGCGTACCGGCTCGAAGATGCCGGGCAGGGCATAGGATGCCCGCAATGCGGTGATCAGGTGCCCGCCGTCGATCCACACTTCGTGACCGCTGTTGAGTTCCGACGCCACCGCCACGAAAGGCTTGGGCAGATCCTCGATCATCAAGCCTTGCAGATGCTCCTGCATCCGCTTGGTCAGGCGCATGCCGCCAAGCAGGCCGCCGCCGCCGATTGTCAGGTCGAGCAGGGAGGCAATGCGGCGCATGGTCAGCGAACGGGCGAAAACTTCAAGCTCGTCAAGCTTGCCAGCGAGATAGCAACCGCCGACAAGTGCGCCGATCGACGTGCCGGCAATCATGCCGACTTCGATGCCTTCTTCGTCAAGCGCACGCAAGACGCCGATATGGGCCCATCCGCGCGCAGCACCGCCACCAAGCGCCAAGGCAACCTTGGGCTTCTTGGGTGGTTGGGGTTGGGTGGGAAGACCTGATCCCAGGCCACTCGCTTCCCCGACCGAAGGCGCTTCGCGCCCGGCTCCGCTGGATCTCAAACTCCAGTTCAGCATCTCCGTATTCCTCACAAGCTGAACACTCCGGCTCGTATTAGGACACTCTATGCTTACGATTTCGTTTAGTTCAAGGTGACCGGACTAAGCCTTGTAGACAGAATCCGGATCAAAGTGCCGGTGATCGTCGGCGATCGTGAGCGTAGGCGCTCCATCGACGATCAGTGCATGCCGATAGAAGCAGGAACGTCGCCCGGTGTGGCATGTGGCGTCGTGGCCTGCGACCTCAACCTTCAGCCAGAGTGCATCCTGGTCGCAATCGACGCGGATTTCCTTGACCGACTGCAGATTTCCCGAACTTTCGCCCTTTTTCCAGATTTTGCCCCGAGAGCGGCTGTAATAATGGCCGATCCCCGTCTCAAGAGTCAGCGAGATCGCCTCGGCATTCATGTGTGCGACCATCAACAGGACGCCGTCGCGCGCATCGGTGACAACGGCTGTCACCAATCCATGAGCATCGAATTTCGGAGTGAAAGCCACTCCCTCCTCAAGAACTGACTTGTCGGAGGAGGGCGCGGCGAAGGCGAAGTTGGTCATCGGCGGGTGAAACCTTCAGAGGCTCACCGGCTCCGCACCATGGACATGAAGCGTGCCTGCTCGGCAGCATTGTCCTTGAAGACGCCGGTGAAGGTTGTGGTCAGCGTCGTGGAGCCCGATTTCTGCACGCCCCGCATCGCCATGCACATATGCTCGGCCTCGATGAAAACCGCAACCCCGCGCGGCATCAGTGTATCATCGATGGCATGAGCGACCTGCGCCGTCATGTTTTCCTGCGTCTGCAGGCGGTGGGCAAAGACGTCTACGACGCGGGCGATCTTCGACAGGCCGAGCACGCGACCCTTCGGCAGGTAGGCGACATGCGCCTTGCCCATGACCGGAAGCATGTGATGTTCGCAATGGGAGAAGAACGGAATATCGCGCACCAGCACCATGTCTTCATATCCGCCGACCTCTTCGAACGTGCGTCCCAGCACCTCCTCGATATCGGCGTCATAACCTGAAAAAAGCTCACCATAGGCTTTTGCCACACGTGCCGGCGTGTCCAGCAATCCCTCGCGGTTCGGATCGTCGCCAGCCCACAACAACAGTGTGCGAACTGCCTCTTCGGCTTCCTCGCGCGTCGGGCGCGGTGATTCCGTGGTCAGCTTCTTCACGATGGCATCCATGCCTTTGATCTCCCGGTCCTGACTGTCGCAGACCGCCTGTTTTGCTTTTTCAGATTGTAAATGCGCAATGCGGCTCATATTGCAAGTCCGTTCTGGAAATTATCGTCTGCGACACATCAGCCCCGGCACTCACCCTTGTAACATTTGGCACCGCGACACACATGCAATATAGTTTCAACTCTGCCCCTGAAAAGGGAATGGATTGCGCCAAGCTGTAGAGAGTTGGCGGAAGCCTGATAGAAAACTCACGGCCGCTTATAAGACGTGTACGCTGGCATGGATGGACAATGGACGACATCTACAACACCAAAATCCTCGAGTTTGCCGGCAATATCAGCCATGTCGGCGTGTTGACGGATGCGCAGGCGACCGCCGAGAAACACTCGAAGCTTTGCGGATCCCGTGTGCGTGTCCATCTGTCGCTGGACAACGGCGCGGTTAGCGCTTTTTCCCATGAGGTCAAAGCCTGCGCACTCGGCCAGGCTTCATCCGGGATCATGGCACGACATGTCATCGGCGCGACGGCAGAGGAAATCCGCCAGGCTCGTATCGATATGCTGGCCATGCTCAAGGACGGCGGCGAGGGTCCGGGCGGTCGTTTCGAAGACATGCGTTTTCTCAAGCCGGTCCGCGACTATAAGGCGCGCCATGCCTCGACCATGTTGACCTTTGATGCCGTTGTCGACTGTCTCGATCAAATCGAGCGCTCAGCCTTGCCAGCGCAGGCCAGTTGACCATGTGCAACAGTCCTGATTGTGGCCATCAGCCGCCGGATGGACCATCGTCCAAGGGTCGCAACTGGTCCGGCCCGTTCCGCAAGACCCCGGGTCGGCTTTTCGGTATGGCAATAATCCGGACATACCAGATCAGCCTTTCCAGCCTGATCGGCAGTTCCTGCCGCCACATGCCGACCTGCTCCGAATATGGTTATGAGGCGATTGCGCGGCATGGGTTTTGGAATGGCGGCTGGCTGACACTGTTTCGCGTATCCCGTTGTGGACCGGGTGGCACCTGGGGTCTTGACTCCGTGCCGGAAACAATGCCGCCATTCGTGCGCTGGTACGCACCCTGGACCTATTGGCCCGTCGGCCGCCAGAGCCACGGCTAAGGCTCGCGCGCGCGCAGCAAATTCCTTTACTCAAATCACCTTTCGGCTTATCAAGCCGGCGTTCATTGGCCGGGCAAATCACCCGGCATCTTTCACCACCCGCATTCGTTGGCGGGACTGGATAAGGAGACTACCATGTCTGATACCGTTTCCCTGAAATTCCCCGATGGTTCCGTCCGCGAATATGCCGCTGGCACGACCGGCCGCGAGGTCGCCGAAGCCATTTCCAAGTCGCTTGCAAAGAAGGCTGTCGCGATAACGCTGGACGGCACCTTGCGCGACCTGTCCGATCCGGTCGTCGATGGCCTGATCGAAATCGTCACCCGCGCCGATCCCCGCGCTCTCGAGTTGATCCGTCATGACGCCGCTCACGTCATGGCAGAGGCCGTGCAGGAGCTGTGGCCCGGTACCCAGGTGACCATCGGCCCGGTCATCGAGAACGGCTTCTATTACGATTTCGCCAAGAACGAACCCTTCACGCCGGAAGATCTGCCGAAGATCGAAAAGCGGATGAAGGAGATCATCCAGCGCAACAAGCCTTTCACCAAGGAGATCTGGCCGCGCAACAAGGCCAAGGAAGTTTTTGCCGCCAAGGGTGAGGCCTACAAGGTCGAACTGGTTGACGCGATCCCGGAAGACCAGGATCTGAAGATCTATTATCAGGGCGACTGGTTCGATCTCTGCCGCGGCCCGCATATGGCCTCCACCGGCCAGATCGGCATGGCCTTCAAGCTGATGAAGGTCGCCGGTGCCTATTGGCGCGGCGACAGCAACAATCCGATGCTGACCCGCATCTACGGCACGGCCTTCGCCGAACAGGAGCAGCTCGACAACTACCTGCACATTCTGGCCGAAGCCGAAAAGCGCGATCATCGCAAGCTTGGTCGCGAAATGGACCTGTTCCATTTCCAGGAAGAGGGACCGGGCGTCGTGTTCTGGCATGGCAAGGGCTGGCGCATGTTCCAGACCCTGACCTCCTATATGCGCCGTCGTCTTGAAGGCACCTACCAGGAAGTCAACGCACCGCAGATCCTCGACAAGTCGCTCTGGGAAACCTCAGGTCACTGGGGCTGGTACCAGGAGAACATGTTTGCCGTAAAATCGGCTCATGCCTTCACCCATCCCGACGACAAGGAAGCCGATCAGAAGATCTTCGCGCTGAAGCCGATGAACTGCCCAGGTCATGTGCAGATCTTCAAGCATGGCCTGAAGTCCTATCGCGAGTTACCCGTGCGGCTCGCCGAATTCGGCAATGTGCACCGCTATGAGGCTTCCGGCGCGCTGCACGGTCTGATGCGAGTCCGCGGCTTCACCCAGGACGATGCCCACGTCTTCTGCACGGAAGAGCAGATGGCGGCCGAATGCCTGCGCATCAACGACCTGATTCTGTCTGTCTACGAGGACTTCGGGTTCCAGGAAGTGGTGGTGAAGTTGTCCACCCGCCCGGACAAGCGCGTCGGCTCGGACGAGCTCTGGGATCGCGCCGAAAGCGTGATGATGGACGTTCTGAAGACCATCGAAGAACAGTCGGGTGGGCGAATCAAGACCGGGATCATGCCGGGCGAGGGCGCTTTCTACGGTCCGAAGTTCGAATATACGCTGCGCGATGCCATCGGCCGCGAATGGCAGTGCGGCACGACCCAGGTCGACTTCAATCTGCCGGAACGTTTTGGTGCCTTCTACATCGATGACAAGTCGGAAAAGAAGCAGCCGGTGATGATTCACCGCGCCATCTGCGGTTCGATGGAGCGTTTCCTCGGCATCCTGATCGAAAACTTCGCCGGTCACATGCCGCTGTGGTTTGCACCGCTGCAGGTCGTGGTCGCGACCATCACTTCGGATGCCGACGACTATGGTCGTGAAGTGGCCGAACAGCTGCGCGATGCCGGCCTCCAGGTCGAGACCGATTTCCGCAACGAGAAGATCAACTACAAGGTCCGCGAGCACTCGGTGACCAAGGTTCCGGTGATCATCGTCTGCGGCAAGCGCGAGGCGGAAGAGCAGACGGTCAACATCCGCCGCCTCGGCTCGCAGGAGCAGGTTTCCATGAGCCTGGCCGAAGCCGTGGCAGTGCTTGCCGGCGAGGCAACGCCACCTGACGTCAAGCGCAAGCTTGCGGCGCGGGCAGCGCGTTGACATGACAAACTCTGACAGGGCCGGGACAAGTCCGACCCTGTCAGAATTCCGTCATCGAAATGCTATATGCCGACAGTTCATATAGTCAGGTGGTCGATTGGGGTGGCCAGTGCAGTTCAAAGAACTCTCCTATGCCAATGAACGCGACCCGCGCCTGAAGCGCTGGTTTATCCGATCGATCGAAGGTCTTTCCGGACGCGATCGTTACACCCGCCTGTATGATATCTGGCGCAATGATATTGTCGGCAAGACCGATCGTGTCTTCGGCAAGATGCTGGATCTGATCAATGTCGAGATGAAGGTGCAGGGCGAATGGCCGCCGGCGCATATTCCTGACGGCCCGATCGTGATCGTCGCCAACCATCCCTTCGGCATCGGCGATGGCATCGCTGTGCTGGCACTTGCCGAACAGCTCGGCCGTCCATTCCGCGTGCTGATCAATGATGAACTGCTGAAAGTGCCGGAAATGGCGCCGTATTCGCTGCCGGTCTCTTTTGAGGAAACCAAGGAAGCTTTGGCCATCAACATGCAGACCCGCCATGAAGCCGTGCGGCTTTTGAAGGAAGGCGTGACTGTCGTGATTTTTCCGGCCGGTGGCGTGGCCACGGCGAAGAAGGGCTTCGGCAAAGCAGAAGACCTGCCATGGAAGATCTTTCCAGCCAAATTGATCCAGGCCGCCAAGGCCAATGTCGTCCCGGTCTTTTTCGAAGGGCAGAACGGCCGTCTTTTCCATCTGGCCAGCAAGCTGTCATTGACCCTTCGCGTTTCGCTCTTGATTCGCGAATTTCGCCGCCTGTCCGGCTCGACGATCAGGGCGCGGGTGGGACAGATGATGCCATGGGAAGAATTGAGTGCGTCGCCGGATCGCAAGGATTTGTTGTCGAAGCTTTTTGGTGCTGTCTTCAGCATGGCACCGGCGCCGCGACGGGCATTTCGCAAGGCAGGCTAGCGCCTACTTGGTCAGTTGCAGCTCAACGTCACTGTTGCGACCTGCCACGACCTTGAAATCTCGCTGGTAGATCTTGTCCTTGTTGCGGGCGATGGCAGTGTAGTCGCCCTCCGACAGGACCATGACCGGAAATGCACTGACGCTTTCGGCCACCACGTCGCCACCGGATGTTAGAACCGACCAGGCAGTATCCGCAATCGCCTCGCCGCCTTCGTCGGAAACCAGCTTGAAGCCGATCTGTGATGCGCGGTGCTGGATCGTCGCTTCGGTCAACTTGCCGGCCTCAACCTTGATGTCCGCGCGCACGGCAGCGTTGATCGTCCCGTATTCCGACACGACGTGATACGTACCGGCATTCAGCCTGATGATCGTATGCGGTTTCACATCGGCCAGAACCAGGCCCCGCTCGCCGTCCGTCTTCACCTCGGTCGAGTAGATATCAAAGCTCAGATCCTTGTCCGGAATCTGGGTGTCCGGGCCGGAAATCGCACTGAGCAGCAGCCCGCCCGCATCCAGGACCATCACCTGATCCTCAACATTACCTTGATTCGGTATGGTGAGCTTTTTGGTGGCACCTGCACGGCCAAAGGAGACGTTGACGAAATAGTCTCCCGGAGCCAGCTGGAAATCGGCAGATCCACCTTCGGCACTCGCCAGCAGCGGCAGTTTACCGTCTGGACCGGGAATCGGGCTGAAGACGCGCCAGGAGAGGCCATGCAGCATGGGGGCGCCATCATTCGTCAGCTTGGCTTCAAGCTTGATGTTGCGGCTCTGGATCGCCGGCGCAAGCTCCGTTGCAAGGGGGGCGGAGAACGCCTTCAGTTTCGGCATCTTCGTCGAACCGTTTAACTGCTTGAACGTCTCGAAGGCTTCCTGTCCATAACTGGAGCCCGCGACCGCAAGGGTCACGCAAAGCCCGAGCGCGAGCCGGGTCACAATTCGATGGCCTGTCATGCAATGCACTGTTGGTTGACTTCCTGTCCAATGCCAGCAAGTTCAATCCGAACGTGGTGGCAATTTCAAGACAAGTTTGCCATTCGAAGGCTTTCTAAGGTGTTGCAAGATGAAAAATGATATCAAATTAGTGGATTATTTGCGTGTTCGTCGTTCTGTCCCTGCATTTCAGATGTGTGAACCGGGCCCGAGTCGCGACGAAATCGAAGCGATCCTGACCCTCGCAGTGCGCGTGCCAGACCACGGAAAGATCGCGCCCTGGCGTTTCGTGGTCTATCGCGGAGCCGAGCGCGCGCGCCTCGGCGATGAGCTTCTGGCGATGGCGTTGAAGAAGAATCCCGAGCTGTCGGCGGAAATGATCGAGGTCGAGCGCAACCGTTTCACCCGCGCGCCTGTTGTCATCGGCGTCATTTCGACGGCCGGCCCGCATATCAAGATCCCGGAATGGGAGCAGGTCATGTCGGCCGGTGCCGTCTGCCTCAATCTGCTGATGGCGGCCAACGCGCATGGCTATGTCTCCAACTGGCTGAGCGAGTGGTTCGCCTTCGATCAGCAGGCCTATCCCTTGTTGGGGGTGAAGCCGGGTGAGAAGGTCGCCGGCTTTATTCATATCGGCTCCACCACATTCCCGATCGTCGAGCGTCCGCGCCCGGCATTGGCGGATGTGGTAACCTGGCAGGGTGGGGACGATTGATGTTCTACGACACGACAAGCAATGCCCATGGCATGGCCCACGATCCCTTCAAGGCGATCGTGGCGCCGCGTCCGATTGGCTGGATCGGCACCAGGGGAAGGGATGGCAGCCGCAACCTGTCGCCTTATTCTTTCTTCAACGCCGTCAGTGACCGGCCGAAGATGGTCATGTTTTCATCGAGCGGTCGCAAGGATTCACTGCGCAATGCCGAAGAGACCGGCGTCTTCACCGCAAATTTCGTCTCCGCAGCGTTGATCGATGCGATGAATGCGTCCTCGGTGGCTGTGCCCTATGGCGCGGACGAATTTGCGATTGCCGGCTTGACGCCGGTCGACGGCCGCCTGATCGATGCGCCCTATGTGGCGGAAGCCGTAGCGGTCCTGGAGTGCCGGGTAGCTTCGATCGCGACCTTGAAGGACATGAACGGTCACGACACGGACAGCCATGCCGTGTTCGGCCAGGTGGTCGGCATACACATCCATGAAAGTGTCATTCGTGAGGGTCGTTTTGATCTGGCTGCTGCGCAGCCGGTCATGCGGCTCGGCTATATGGACTATGCCGGAATTGGCCCAATCTTTGAGCTCGGACGTCCCAAGCCGCCGGAATCGGTCTGAAGACCGGTCTGCGACTCACCTTCGATGTCCCTGCCACAGCAAAGCCCGAAGCCGGATTTCTGGCGCCGTGATCGTTTCAATTTTGAGCGACCTCGCAGTGTACATTTGATTTCGAGCGGATGACGCAGGTTAATGAACGTGGTGAACAATTCTTAAAGACTTTGCCGCTAGCGTCGAAATCCGGGCCTTAGGGCCGCGTGTGGGATTTCTCGTAGCGAGTGGGTTTGACAGTGATCGTGGCAACTTTTCTTCGTTGGGTTGAAACGGCAAGGACTCAGGACCGAGCCCGAGCAGCCAATACGCTGGCGAGAGCCTATCTGCGCACCGAGATTACCGCCGGCGAGCGGCAGGCGGCGCAGGTTGCCATGACCTATCTTCTGGACGATCCATCGCCGCAGGTTCGCTTGGCACTGGCGGACGTTCTCGCATCTGAACCCAAGGCGCCGCGTGCAATTATGATGTCGCTCGCCGAAGATCAGCCGGAAATTGCCTCGTCCGTTATTCTCCTGTCACCGGTCCTGACGGATGCTGATCTGGTCGATATCGCCGGACGCGGTACGATGGAGATCCGCGCGCTGGTTGCGGCGCGTCGGACTGTCAGTGTCGGCGTGGCCGCGGCTCTTGCCGAAATCGGTGACGCTGCCGAGATCGAGGTTCTTCTGGAAAATTCCGGTGTCTGCGTCACCCGTTTCACGCTACGCCGCATCGCCGAACGTCACGGCCGCAACGAACATATCCGGGCGCTTCTGCTCGATCGCGACGACCTGCCCGCCGAGGTACGCCAGTTGCTGGTCCAGTTTGTCGCAGAAGCCCTTGCCGGTTCGGATCTGGTCCGCGGCGCAGTCGGGATGCGCCGCATTGAGCGGGTCGCACGCGAAGCCGGTGACACAGCCACCATGGCGATCCTTGGCACGGTTCATGGAGATGAACTGGCACCGCTTGTCGAGCAATTGCGCGAAGCAGGTCGCTTGACGCCAGCCTTCCTGATGCACGCTCTCTGTGCGGGCCGCACCGACTTTTTCGCCTCAGCGATCGTATCGATCTCCGGTCTGGAAGAGCGACGGGTTCGATCCATTCTGGCCACGGGGCGGTTTCACGCGGTCCGGGCTCTGCTGGAAGCTGCAGGCCTTGGCCGTGATCTGAGCACGCTGTTCGTCGATGCCATCATGCAATGGCGAGATCTGATTCAATCGACCCATGGTCTCGATCTTGACCACATCGCCGATCGCCTGATTCGCCGCTATCGCGACCAGTCAGACTTGAGCGATGCGGCGAGGGGCCTTCTCGACGTTGTGGAGCGTCTGGCGATCGCCGAAGAGCGTCGTCTCGCCCGCGACTACGCGTCCGGCATCGCGCTTGCTGCAGCCTGATCCGCTACCGGACAAGCTTCTTTGCCACCCAGGAATAGCTGTCTGACACCACATGGATGGGTGTCTCGAAAATCATCTTGATCTGCGCCGTACCCGGGAGCACTTCTCGGACTGTTTCCATGGCGCGGGCGGCCAGAGTTTTCTTTTCGGTCTCGGGTGGTTCCTCCGCCAATACATCCGCAGCGGTTGGCGCGGCGGGCGAGGCGGCTACGCTGCCGTCCTGGGCAGGTTCCTGGCACACGGCAACCGCGGTCGGATAGCTGATATTGGAATAGCGCTCCAGCACCGTCTCCGCCGCCGCGTCGCAGAGCGAGATCGATATGAAACGTTCCGGCGCCGTCTCCACATATTCGCACTCGTTGACACCGTCGTCACAGCCCAGGATCGTCATCAGGATCAAAGCAGTCTTCATTGCGAAATAGGCCCCTTGCGCGGTGTCGGATCAAACTCAGGCTTGACGAAATAGCAGGATTGCAGCCAAAGCAAGACGGAACATCGCAAGCGCGAAGATGGAGCAAGGCTTGACCGTAACGATCGCAATCGAACCTGTTCGTCAGCCGGATGTGGTGCGGTTACTGGCTCTATCCGACGCCTATATGGCGGCTCTTTATCCCGCCGAGAGCAACCATATGGTTGACATTGATGATCTTGAAATACGCGGGACCTCCTTCTTCGTTGCACGGGTCGACGGCGAGATCCTGGGGTGCTGTGCCTTGACCCGCGCCCCGGACGGCACCGGTGAGATCAAACGTTTGTTCGTTGCCGCGCAGGCGCGCGGCCTATCGATTGGCAGGCGCCTGATGGAGGCCGTCGAGCATGAGGCGCGGCGTTCGAACCTCTTGGCGATCCGACTTGAAACAGGAACGCTTCAGCCCGAAGCGATCGCACTTTATCGCAGGCTCGGCTACGCGGATATTCCACCATTCGGCGACTACCAGGACGATCCACTCAGCGTGTTCATGGAAAAGCGGCTCTGACAGAGATCGCAGGTTCGCCGCTGGTGAAGTGGCCGATACTGCGTTTCTGGTTCAAATCTGGTATTCTTCGAACGGGGTTCGGTAAAAATCCGGTGTCGGGTGCTGACCGCACTTGGCCATGTCATGAAAATATGAGATCAGCGCGCAGGTTTTGGGCCGTGCGTGGTCCGTTATGTCTTACCAGTTGCAGTGGACCATCATGCTCCAGAAATTTTTCGCTTTTTATCGGCCATATCGTGGGCTTTTTCTGATCGACTTCGGCTGCGCGATCATCTCCGGTTTGCTGGAGCTCGGTTTCCCGATGGCTGTGAAGTTGTTTGTCGATATCCTGCTGCCGAGCGCGCAATGGGGTATCATTCTGGCCGCCTCGATCGGCCTGCTTGTGATTTACGTCATCAATACCGGCCTGATGGCGGTGGTCACCTATTGGGGCCACATGCTTGGCATCAATATCGAGACCGACATGCGCCGGCTCGCCTTCAGCCACATTCAGAAGCTGTCGTTCCGCTATTTCGACAACCAGAAGACCGGTCATCTCGTCGGGCGCCTGACCAAAGACCTGGAGGAGATCGGCGAGGTCGCCCATCACGGGCCGGAAGATCTGTTCATCGCTGTCATGACATTCCTCGGCGCCTTCGCGCTAATGCTGTCGATCAATGTGCAACTGGCTTTGCTGACCGCCGTTGTCGTGCCGCTCACCGCTTTTGTCACCAGCCGTTTCGGCAGCCGCATGACTGACAATTTCCGTTCGCTTTTCGGTCGTGTCGGCGATTTCAACGCCCGCATCGAAGAGAATGTCGGCGGCATCCGCGTCGTGCAGGCTTTCGCCAACGAGGCCCATGAGCGCGCTTTGTTCGAACGTGACAATCAGAACTATCGGACCACCAAGCTGGAAGCCTACCGGATCATGGCAGCCAGCACCTCGATGTCCTACATGAGCATGCGGCTGATCCAGATGATCGTGATGATCGTCGGCGCCTATCTGGTGCTTCGTGGCGAGCTGACAAACGGCGGTTTCGTCAGTTTCCTGCTGTTGGTCGGGGTCTTCTTCCGTCCGGTCGAAAAGATCAATTCTGTCATCGAAACCTATCCGAAGGGCATTGCCGGCTTCCGCCGCTTCACGGAACTCATGGAAACCGAGCCGGATATCGAAGACGCACCGGACGCGATCGAGGCGCCGGCGCTGAAGGGCGATATCGTATTCGACAATGTGTCCTTCGCTTATTCTGCCGACAAGTCCGTGCTGCGTGATATTGATCTCACGATCCGCGCCGGTGAGACGGTTGCCTTTGTCGGACCGTCAGGCGCGGGCAAGACAACACTCTGTTCGCTTCTGCCGCGCTTTTACGAGGTGTCAGGTGGCGCCATCACCGTGGATGGTCTCGATATCCGCAAGCTCTCGCTCGCCTCGTTGCGCGGCCAGATCGGCATCGTCCAGCAGGATGTTTTCCTTTTCGGCGGTAGCGTTCGTGAAAACATCGCCTATGGCCGGCTGGATGCGTCCGACTTCGATATCATGGAAGCGGCCCGTCGGGCCAAGCTCGATGGTGTTATCGCCGCCATGCCCGACGGTCTGGATACGGTGATCGGCGAACGGGGCGTCAAGCTTTCCGGTGGCCAGAAGCAGCGCCTCGCGATCGCCCGCATGTTCCTCAAGAATCCGCCGATCCTGATCCTCGACGAGGCGACCTCGGCGCTCGACACCGAAACCGAGCGGGCAATCCAGCAATCGCTGTCGGAGCTGTCCGAAGGCCGGACCACGCTGGTGATCGCCCATCGTCTCGCCACCATTCGCGATGCAGCACGCATTGTCGTGGTCGACCAGACAGGGATCGCGGAAACCGGCACGCATGACGAGCTTCTGTCACGCCGCGGCGCCTATGCGCGCCTCTATCAGGCGCAGTTCGGCGCAGAAGCCGCCGAGTAAGGCAATCTTTGATCGGCGTCGGAGCCTGGTATCCACTCAACAATGTCGGCCCGGCGGTCTGCCGGGTCCGGTGCAAGCTGATCAAACAGTGGTGGTCTGCTTCGCCACGATCACGTCCGGCGCCTTTGGCGTCAACTGCGGTTCGACAGCCGCCACGGGATCCGGAATGTCGGAAAGTTCAACCTCCCGCATCCATTCGCGCCAGATCGAGACGATCAAAGCCATCAGCACCGGGCCGATGAACAATCCGAGAAAGCCCATCGTCTTCACCCCGCCGATCAGGCCGAAAAACGTCGGCAGGAAGGGCAGTTTGATCGGCCCGCCGACGAGCTTCGGCCGCACTGTCTTGTCGACGATGAACAGTTCCACCGTTCCCCAGATGAACAGGGCGATGCCTGCGAAGACCGAGCCACTTGCGACCAGATAGACGCTGACCAGCGTAAACGACAGCGGCGCACCGCCGGGGATCAGTGCCATCACGCCTGTGATCACGCCAAGGGTCACGGGCGAGGGCACACCGGCGAGCCAGTAGGCTACACCTAGAACGATGCCTTCGCCGATCGCGATCAGCGTCATGCCGGTCACGGTCGAGCTTATCGTGGCGGGTACCACCCGCGAAATACGCTCCCACCGCGCAGGCAGGATGCGTTCGCCAAGCAGATCAAGTTGTCGGGTGAAAGACGCTCCATCCCTGAATACGAAGAACAGCGCGATCAGCATGAACAGCATGGTGAGCAGCAGGTGGAACGCACCGTCCCCCAATGCAATCACGGCCCGGTAGATATTGCCGATATTGGCGCCACTGACGATCTGGACCAGTTCGCCGATCGCGCCGGGTGAGCCGATGCGATGTACCCATTGATCGGCCAGCCACTCGCCGACACCCGGCAATGCCAGGATCCAGTGCGGCGGAGGCGCGCCGTGCTTGTTGACTTCAAGCGCCCAGCCGATCCAGTCACGCAATTCGCCGACAGCATAGGTGGCGGCAATGCCGATCGGGATGATCAGAAAGGCGAGGATCAGAATGATCGCGATCGTCGCCCCGATCGTTGTATTGCCTCCGACGCGATCGAGGATCTTGCGGTAGACCGGCCAGCTGGCGAAGGCGATGACGAGCGAGGCCAGAACCGGCACGATAAAGCCGTGGAAGAAGTAGATGGCAGCAATCGCAATCAAGACGAGGAGCCAGCGGGCTGCCGAAAGGGGCGTAACGAGTGCCGTCCTGCTTGGCGCCACCGGTCCAAGCCAGCGTGGGGCATCCTGCAGCTTGCGATCCTCTTTCTTACGCACAGTCACACTTTCCAGTTTAATCGGTCTCACATTATGAGCGATTGTGGAGACGCCATGCAAGCATGGCCTTGAGAGACATCAGATAGTGTCTCTGGCATATCGGCGCAATCGCACCGTAGTGCTTGAAAATGTCGCGGCTATGTCACCGGATGCCAAAACTGGCAGCCGGTGTGACAGAGAAAGCGATAAATACAGTCCGAGCGCGGCTGAGCCGGCGTGGCGCGCGTCAGATATCCAGATTTTCTGCAAAGGCTGCACGATCCTGGATAAACCGGAAACGTGCTTCGGGCCTGGTTCCCATCAGGGCATCGACCGCGTCGCGCGTGCCTTCGAAATCCACGTCATCGATCTCGACCTTGAGCAAGGTGCGCTGGGCAGGGTCCATCGTGGTTTCCTTGAGCTGCGCCGGCATCATTTCGCCGAGGCCTTTGAAGCGCCCGATCTCGACCTTTTTGCCTTTGAACACGGTCTCCATCAGTTCTGCCCGATGCGCATCGTCGCGTGCATAGACGGTCTTGGCACCCTGGCGAATGACATAGAGCGGCGGCACCGCCAGATAGAGATGGTTGCCACGGATCAGCTCCGGCATTTCCTGATAGAAGAAAGTGATCAGCAGGGAAGCGATATGGGCACCGTCCACATCGGCATCGGTCATCACGACGATGCGTTCATAACGCAGGTCTTCTTCGCGATATTTCGTCCGCGTCCCGCAGCCGAGCGCCTGGATCAGGTCGGCGATCTGCTGGTTGGCCATCAGTTTTTCACGGCTGGCCGAGCCGACGTTGAGGATTTTCCCGCGCAAGGGCAGAATTGCCTGGTTCTTGCGATTGCGGGCTTGCTTGGCCGACCCGCCAGCCGAATCGCCTTCGACGATGAAAAGTTCGGCCCCTTCGGCGGTGTTTTGCGCACAGTCGGCCAGCTTGCCCGGCAGTCGCAGCTTGCGCACCGCGGTCTTGCGATTGACTTCCTTTTCCTTGCGCCGGCGAAGACGTTCCTCGCAGCGCTCGATGACCCAATCCAGCAGCTTGGCCGCCTCGTTGGGATTGTCGGCAAGATAATGATCGAACGGGTCGCGCAGCGCATTTTCAACAAGACGCTGCGCCTCGACCGTTGCCAGCTTGTCCTTCGTTTGGCCGACGAATTCGGGCTCGCGAATGAACACAGACAGCATGCCCACGGCCGAGATCATCACATCGTCGGTCGTGACTTCGCGGGCCCGCTTGTTCTGCGTCAGCTCCGCATAATTCTTCAAGCCCTTGGTCAGCGCGATGCGCAGGCCGGCCTCATGCGTGCCGCCCTCAGGCGTCGGGATCGTGTTGCAATAGGAATGCAGGGCCGGGTCGCCGCCATACCAGGTGACCGCCCATTCCATGGCGCCATGGCCGCCGGTCTTTTCCGTCTTGCCGGAAAAGATCTCACGGGTGACGGTAAACTCCTTGCCGAGGGTCGCGGCCAGATAGTCCTTAAGGCCGCCGGGAAAATGAAAGACGGCCTTTTCCGGAATGTCGCCACCTTCCGGGACCATGCCCGGATCGCAGGACCAGCGGATTTCGACGCCGCCGAACAGATAGGCCTTGGAGCGCGCCATGCGGAAGATCCGGCCCGGATCGAATTTGGCATGGTCGCCGAAGATCTGCGGATCGGGATGGAAACGCACACGCGTGCCGCGACGATTGTGCACTTCGCCCAGCTCTTCCAGCTCGCCGATCGGCACGCCGCGGGAGAAACGCTGGCGGTAGAGCTTGCGATTGCGGGCAACCTCGACCTCGAGCAGGTCCGATAGCGCATTGACCACCGACACGCCGACACCGTGCAGACCGCCGGACGTCTCATAAGCCTTGCCATCGAACTTGCCGCCGGCATGGAGCTTGGTCATGATCACTTCAAGCGTCGACTTGCCGGGGACCTGCGGATGCAGTTCGACCGGAATGCCGCGACCGTTGTCCGTGACGGTCAGGAAGCCCTCTGTGTCGAGATGCACGTCGATGAAGTTGGCATGTCCTGCCACTGCTTCGTCCATCGAATTGTCGATGACTTCGGCAAACAGGTGGTGCAGCGCTTTTTCGTCGGTGCCGCCGATATACATGCCGGGACGCATGCGCACCGGCTCAAGCCCTTCCAGGACGCGGATGGACGAGGCGCCGTATTCGTCGCCGCCACCCGTCTGCGGTGCAGCTGGCGTGGTGGCTGGAGCCTGTGCGGCCACCGGGCGAGGCTTTGCCGCGGCAACTGGGGCAGGGGCCGTTTCGGCCTCAACTTTCTGCGCCGTCGGCATGGCGGAAAAGAGATCGTTGTCGTCCATGGCTTCGTTCGTTACTTTGTTTGTCTGTGCCGGATCGGCCTGCTCGCTTCGGACCGCTTCATCTGACTGCCCGATCGCTCATGCGAATCACCGGGATTTTGCCAGAAAAGCAGGGCAGGTGCGAAGGGCTTGGCAGCCGGTACATGGTGAATTCGGTCAAGCTTTGCGTGCCTGACTTGTCGATGGCAAGGCGCGAGCCAAAGGGAAGCTCTTCTTCGATGCAGATGTCCACAGCTCATTTCCGCACTGCGGCGATTTCGTGCGTTCTCTTTCCGTTTCTGTTGGCGCCAGCATTCGCGACTGACGCGCTCAAGCCTTTCAAGGATGAGCTGTTTTCGAGCCAGATTGTGCTGGAAAGCCGCGATGGCGGTGATTTTACCAAGGTTGATTACCAGGAACTGCGTGACATCAACGGGCGAGACAGCATTCCCGAACGCCGTGTCAAGGATCGCTACGTGTCGCTCGCCGTCCGCCGGGCACAGGACAATCAGACGCTGCAATTGCCGAGTGGCCCGCTGGAGGTCGCACGCGTCGGCAAGGACAGTGGCCAGGCTTTTACCGTGATTTTTATCCATGGGCGGGGTGGTGATCGTCGGCTCGGCATCAACGACATCACCTTCGGCGGCAATTTCAATCGGCTGAAGAATCTCGTATCCGCCAATGGCGGGACCTATTACGCGCCCTCCGTAAAGAGCTTCGACGAGAGCGGCGTGTCTGCCGTGGCGGCATTGATCGACCACGCTTCAGTATCATCCGGTGGCCGCCCGGTCGTGCTCGCCTGCGCCTCGATGGGCAGTTTCATCTGCTGGGGTGTCGCCCGCGACCAGCTGGCGGCATCACGCTTGTCCGGCATGGCAATTCTTGGCGGCGCAACCGATCCCGATTTTGGCAAGAGCGTCGCGGCCAAGCGCAAATTGCCGGTCTGGTTCACCCACGGTAGCCGCGACAGTGTTTATGCAGCCAGCGACCAGATTGCCCTGTATGATCGCTTGCACCAGGCAGGCTATCCAACACGGTTCACCCTGTTCGAGACCGGTGCGCATGGCACGCCCGTGCGCATGAGCGACTGGCGCGCACTCCTGTCATGGCTTGTCCGCTAGATGGATGCTGCGCTCAGGCGCTTTGCAATTCGCTGTCCAGCCAGGCAACCCGGTTGCGACCTAGGTGCTTGGCCTCGTAGAGCGCTGCATCCGCCTGCTTCAGCAGTCCCTCCAGAGAAACATGGCGTGTCAGGCCGCCCGCAACACCGAGACTGGCCGTGACCACGCCCGAGGTCCCGCTATGGGGTATTTTCTGTGCTTCAATCGCGTGCCTGATCCGTTCGGCGAGTGCCATCGCCTCTTCCTTTTCGATGCGCGAAACTAGAACGAGAATTTCCTCGCCGCCAAAGCGGAACGTTGTTCCCTGGTTTGCGACGGTGCGCTCTATGCATTGACTGACGGCACGAATGCAGGTGTCGCCCTCGATATGGCCATGCACGTCGTTGAACAGCTTGAAACTGTCGATGTCGAGCATGATCGCATACGCAGACGTGTCGCTGTCTGCTTTCGTCCACATTGCGCCCGCGATCCGGGCGAGCGATCGCCGGTTCAAAAGCCCGGTCAACTCGTCCTGTTCGGAATGCTGTTCCAACTGCTGATGGAGCAGAGTACCGCGGAGCCGATTGAGGAAATTCAGCCGTTCCGAATGTTCCTGAAAGTAGGCGCCGAGCGCCAGGAAGATCGACACAGTGCCATAGAACGAGATCAATGCCTGATAGGTGACGGCATCCAGCGTTCCATTCAGCTTTGTCGTGGTCAATTGAATGCCGACGAGCAGCGCCAGACCCAGCAGTGTAGCGAAAAAACGTGGCCTGAGGCCGATAACCAGAAACAGAAAAACCAGCACATTGCCATTTTGATAGACGAACAGATGCGGGCTGGTGCTGAAGACGGCAACGGCCATCGGCAGCAATGCGCCAAGCACGACAACGCAAAGCGACAGGATGTCGTAATTTCGAGGCGACGGCCACTTGCGAATTGCCAGCGTCGCCAACAGGGCAAACGGCGTGAAAATCGCAAACCGCGCGACGATCAGGTGCGGTAGCACATCTGGGACCATGGTTGCATCGCCGACCCAGACCATGTCGTAGATCAGGGTGCCAACGATTGCCCATACATGAACGATCCGCACGCGGGCTGCGGCAAATTCCTTGAGATATACCGCTTCAATCGCGGGGTAAAAGCGCAACCAGCGGAATCCGGACATCAGTTGCCGATCCACCTGCTCGAGCATTGCGTCACGCATTGGGGCTCTCCGCTTTGGCGATGAGCGATACCGTTAGCGCACAAGTCTGAACGTAAGTTAAAAATTCATCAACTTGCACATATCAGTGGATGCTACTTGTCTGTTGACTAAATTCGAAAACGCTTGCCGCCAAATCTTGCATTTGCGGTTCACATTTTCACCATATAGCCTGATAATCGGGCCAAATGCGAAGCCCAACCTTTCTTTTGAGCCGGCAATTTGCTAGTTCGGCATGGATGAATAGAGGTGGGTGAAGATATGACGCCAGATGTTCGGCCGCTGGTCGCAGGCAATTGGAAAATGAACGGGACGAGGGATTCCCTCGACCAGATCAAGGCGATTGCCGAGGGCGTGCAAGGCCCGCTGTCGCAAAAGGTCGAAACGCTCATTTGCCCCCCTGCCACCCTGCTTTACGTGGCGACCGCCCTGTGCACCGACAGCCCGCTTCGGATCGGGGCTCAGGATTGCCATCAGAATGCCTCAGGCGCCCATACCGGCGACATTGCCGCCGAAATGATTGCCGATTGCTTCGGCACCCATGTCATCGTCGGCCACTCGGAGCGTCGTACGGATCATGCCGAAACCGATCATCTCGTGCGCGCCAAGGCGGAAGCCGCCTATGCTGCCGACCTGACGGCCGTGATTTGCATCGGGGAAACGGCCAACGAGCGCAAGGCTGGCCAGACGCTTGATATTCTCAAGCGCCAGCTCGGTGCTTCGGTACCGGATGGCGCCAAGGCAGACCGTACAGTTATCGCCTACGAGCCCGTATGGGCCATCGGCACAGGTCTGACGCCGACATCGGCGGACGTGGCCGAGGCGCATGCGTTCATGCGTGCCGAACTCGTCAAGCGTTTTGGCGCCGAAGGCAAAAGCATGCGGCTCCTCTATGGCGGATCGGTCAAACCGTCGAACGCCAAGGAATTGATGGGGGTCACCAATGTCGATGGCGCGCTGATTGGCGGTGCGAGCTTGAAGGCCAGCGACTTCCTTGCCATATACCGGGTCTATGACGAGCTGACCGCCTGAAAGCCGGCCGGAAAAGCAGGCAAGGGGGTTTCTTTGCCTGCATCTCTCATGTAAAGAGCCGCCAACCTTATTGATTTTGCCTTTTCGGGCAGGATGGACATTCCATGCAGACCGTATTGCTTGTTATCTACCTCATGGTCGTCGTCGCATTGATCGGCGTCGTTCTGATTCAGCGTTCTGAAGGCGGTGGTCTCGGCGTGGGCGGCGGCTCCGGCTTTATGTCGGCACGCGGCACAGCCAATGCGCTGACCCGCACGACAGCGATCCTGGCGACTCTGTTCTTTGTTATCTCCCTGGCGCTCGGCATTCTTGCCCGTTACGAGGCAAAGCCGACCGACATTCTCGACCGGATCCCAACGGGTAACGGTACGACTCAGGGCGGCAGCGTACTTGACCAGCTTCCAGGTGCCGCACCTGCGGCGCCGGCAACGACACCTGCTGTTCCGGCACCTGCACCAGTTGATCCGAACGCTGTTCCGAACAACTGATCGAACGCATCTCATCGCTCCGGCGGGCTCTCGAGTCCGCCGGTTTTATTTTGTCTGAATTCTGCCGATCTCATAAAAAATGTGGGACAGGGTCACAAAGGACTGGCGGAATCGATTTTGAAACGGTATCCGGTGAAGCCCATGGCGCGATATGTATTCATCACTGGCGGCGTGGTTTCCTCTCTTGGTAAAGGAATTGCGGCCGCAGCTCTCGGGGCATTGTTGCAGGCACGTGGTTACCGTGTGCGGCTGCGCAAGCTGGACCCTTATCTCAACGTTGACCCGGGCACCATGAGCCCGACTCAGCATGGCGAAGTCTTCGTCACCGATGACGGTGCCGAAACGGACCTCGACCTCGGCCACTACGAGCGGTTTACCGGTCGTTCGGCAACCAAGACCGACAACATCACCACCGGCCGGATCTACAAGAACATCATCGACAAGGAACGTCGTGGTGACTATCTCGGCGCGACCGTTCAGGTCATTCCGCATGTCACCAACGAGATCAAGGACTTCGTTACCGAAGGCAATGACGACTACGATTTCGTCATCTGCGAGATCGGTGGCACGGTCGGCGATATCGAGGCGATGCCGTTCATGGAGGCGATCCGCCAGCTCGGCAACGATCTGCCGCGTGGGGCTGCCGTCTACGTTCATTTGACGCTGATGCCGTATATTCCGGCAGCGGGTGAGTTGAAGACCAAGCCGACCCAGCATTCGGTCAAGGAACTGCAGGCGCTCGGGATCCATCCCGACATCCTGCTTGTGCGTGCTGATCGGGAAATCCCCGAAGCCGAGCGCCGCAAGCTGTCGCTGTTCTGCAATGTCCGTGAAACGGCGGTCATTCAGGCACTCGACGTCGCCAACATTTATGACGTGCCGATTGCCTATCACAAGGAAGGTCTCGACAACGAGGTTCTGGCCGCTTTCGGCATCGAGCCTGCGCCCAAGCCGCGTCTCGACCAGTGGGAAGAGGTCTGTAACCGCATCCACACGCCGGAAGGCGAAGTCACGATCGCGATCGTCGGCAAATATACCGGCCTGAAGGACGCATACAAATCCCTGATCGAGGCACTTTACCACGGTGGCTTCGCCAACCGTGTGAAGGTCAAGCTCGAATGGATCGAGTCGGAGATCTTCGAAAAGGAAGATCCGGCGCCGTGGCTCGAAAAGGTCAACGGCATTCTCGTTCCCGGTGGTTTTGGCGAGCGTGGCTCCGAAGGCAAGATCCTGGCGGCTCAGTTTGCTCGCGAACGCAAGGTGCCGTATTTCGGCATCTGCTTCGGCATGCAGATGGCGGTCGTCGAGGCAGCACGTCATCTGGCGGGCATTGAAAAGGCCTCGTCGACCGAGTTCGGCAAGACCGAAGAACCGGTCGTCGGCCTGATGACCGAATGGATGAAGGGCAACCAGCTCGAGAAGCGTGCCTCATCCGGCGATCTCGGTGGCACCATGCGTCTCGGCGCTTACAAGGCGGCCCTGAAGAAGGGCACCAAGATTGCCGAAATCTACGGCTCGACCGACATCTCCGAGCGTCACCGCCACCGCTACGAAGTCAACGTTGACTACAAGGACCGGCTGGAAGACTGTGGCTTGGTCTTCTCCGGCATGTCGCCGGACGGCCTGCTGCCGGAAACGGTGGAATACCCGGATCACCCATGGTTCATCGGCGTCCAGTACCACCCGGAACTGAAGTCGCGGCCGCTTGACCCGCATCCATTGTTTGCCAGCTTCATCGGCGCCGCGGTCGATCAGAGCCGCCTCGTCTGAGACGCAGCGAATACGAATTCGAAAAACCCGGCCTTTGTGCCGGGTTTTTTGTTGCCCAGTCCAAGCTCCGCACAAGTTATCCGATGCAATCTCCTCGGATATTCAAGGAGATTGCCATGCGAATCGGTGAAAACTCGATCTATTCCAGCAGCTACAGCATCCAGTCGAAAAGTAATTCTGGCGATATGAGCGCCCAAACCCGCGCACCGTTGGCAACGACATCGCCATCGGTCGGCGTCGAGGCCGGTACCTCCGCCAAGGGGTTATCGAGCAATCTCTGGCTGCTCCAGACAGATGTATACTATTCGAAGGAGGCAGAAGAGACCGCCGCGCGCAAGGACGCGCTGAAGGCTGAATTCCGAGAACTCAACAGCCAATCCCCCGCCGAACGGATCCGCGAGGACTACCTTGAGAGCCATGGAATGACGGAGGAGGACTTGGCGGCCTTGTCGGATGAAGAACGCCAAGCCATCGAGGACGAAATTCAACAATTGATCAAGCAGCAGCTAGGGTTCGACGAGAAGGCCGTTTCCGAGGATGGCCAAGCCAGTGTCTGAGGATCGCGAGACATTGGAGTTCTATGCCCGCGAAGCCGGGGCTTACAGCCAATGGTCAAAGGATCACCAGAATCCGCGTCTTGTGACATTTCTTTCAAAGCTTCCGTCGGGCGCACGGGTTCTTGAACTTGGCTGCGGTTCTGGGCGGGACAGTGCGACCATGATCGCGCACGGCTTCGACGTCGTGGCCACAGATGCGTCTCCGCAGATGGCGGCGCAGGCCTCTCGCCACCTTGGTCGCGCGGTTTCGGTCCTGCCGGCCGGAGAGCTGTCGGCCCTGGCGGAATTCGACGCCATCTGGGCCAATGCCTGCCTCTTGCACATACCCCTGCAAGAACTGGCGGATGTGATTGCCCGGATCAATGCGGCCTTGAAGCCGCAGGGTTGTTTCTATGCAAGCTACAAGGGCGGCGAAGGTGAGGGGCGCGACCGGTTCGGGCGCTACTATAATTATCCGTCGATCGCAGTGCTTGAACAACTCTACCAAACATTGCCCTGGACCAGCCTGGAGATCAGTCAGGTTATTGGGGGTGGATATGATGGCGAAAAGACCACGTGGCTGCATGTGACAGCCGTTGGGTGCTGAAAGGGCCTCAGCCGATAAATGGCCGCAGCATCAGGACCGGGCACAGCGCGCCGATGCCCATTTCCGGCGCATGCGGCGGCCGCACGATCAGGCAGTCGGACTGGGCGAAGATATTCATCATCGACGAATCCTGTTTGCCGAAACTTTCGACGTGTCGCTCTCCTGCAGAGTTTCGGCTCAGCCTTGCGCGCAGATAGTCCTGTCTCCGGTCGTTCGCCGCCAGAGGCGCAGCAAGTCGGGCCGTCGTCATGCGGTTGGGGGAAGGTCGATGGCCGAGCTTGGCCAGAAGCGGTTCGAGGAACAGCAGACCGCAGACCATGCTCGACACCGGATTGCCGGGAAGCCCGAGCACATGGGTCGCGCCCAAACTGCCGACCATCAGCGGTTTGCCCGGCCGCATGGCGATCTTCCAGAAATCGAGCGTCATCCCGAGGGAAAGGAAGGTGGATTGCACCAGATCATGATCGCCGACCGAAGCACCGCCAAGCGTGACCACGATGTCGGCATGGGCAGCCTGCGCTTGTTTGATGGCATCCGCAATTGCGCTCCGGTGATCGGGGACAATGCCGAGATCGACGACGTCAGCACCGCTCGCCCGGGCAAGTGCGGCAATACCAAAGGTATTCGAGCCGATGATCTGGCTCGGGCCGGGCTGGTCTCCCGGCGAGACCAACTCATCTCCCGTTGCAATGATGGCCACGCGTGGTCGACGGTAGACCGGCAGCGAAGCATGGTTCATCGCAGCTGCCAGCGTGAGCCGGGTGTAATCGATCGGTGTTCCGGCCTTCAGCGCGGTTTCGCCTTGGCGAAAATCCTGGCCCCGTGGGCGGATATGCCGTCCGAGAATGACCGGAAATGTGGTCCGGATCAGATTGCCGTCCAGCTTTTCCGCATCTTCCTGCAGGAGTACTGAATCAGCACCTGCGGGGACCGGTGCGCCGGTGAAGATGCGTACCGCTTCGCCCTCGGTTACCGAACCGGAAAAGCTATGGCCAGCGGCCGATTCGCCGATGACGCGCAGCACAGCGCCGGGATCTGCCGCATCTGCGGCTTTCAGCGCATAGCCGTCCATCGCCGAGGCGTCGAAGGGAGGTTGTGTCAACCGGGCGTCCAGATCGGTAGCCAATATACGATCGTCGCAGGCATGCAGCGGCAGTTGCTCGATTTCTGTGATCGGACGGGCTGTGGACAGCAGGCGAGTTTGGGCCTGCTCGACGGGAAGCAGGGTCATCTACGCGGTTCCCGGATGGCGGAATGGGCCGGATTTGCCGCCCGTCTTTTCCAACACGCGAATGCTGCCGATTTCCATTGTCTTGTCGACCGCCTTGGCCATGTCGTAGATCGTCAGGCAGGCCACGGAAACCGCTGTGAGCGCTTCCATCTCGACCCCGGTCTTGCCGGTCAGCTTGACGGTGGCTTCGACCCGAAAACCGGGCAGTTCGGGCAGTTCGGTGATGTCGAGCGTAATCTTCGACAGCATCAGTGGATGGCACAGAGGAATGAGGTTCGACGTCTGCTTTGCGGCCATGATGCCGGCGATGCGGGCTGTGGCGATCACGTCGCCCTTTTTGGCATTGCCGCTGCGGATGATCTGCAACGTCTCGGCCGCCATGCGGATCTGACCCTCGGCCACCGCGATGCGCACCGTTTCAGCCTTGTCTCCGACATCGACCATATGCGCTTCGCCGGACGCGCCGATATGCGTAAGACCTGGACGATCGCTGCTCATTCGGCGGCCATGACCCCGGACTTGCCGGTGAGCAACAGACGTGTCGCTTCGGCTACATCGTCCTTGCGCATCAGGCTCTCGCCAACGAGGAAGGTGCTGATACCCGCCGTCTGCAATCGCTGGCAGTCGGCGTGGGTGAATATGCCGCTCTCGCCGACCAGAATCCTGTCCGCCGGAACCATCGGTGCCAGTTGCTCACTGACGGCCAGGCTGACCTCAAAGGTACGAAGATCGCGATTGTTGATCCCGATGAGCGGCGAGGTGAGTTTGAGCGCGCGCTCCATCTCATTCGCATCATGCACTTCGACCAGAACGTCCATGCCCAGTGCCAGCGCTTCGCTTTCAAGCTCGGCTGCTTGATCGTCCGACAGCGATGCCATGATCAGCAGGATGCAGTCGGCGCCCCAGGCACGAGCCTCGTAGACCTGATAGGTCTCGAACATGAAGTCCTTGCGCAGCGCCGGCAACGAGCAGGCATCGCGGGCAGCCCCGAGGAATTCCGGCGCGCCCTGAAAGCTCGGCGCGTCGGTCAGCACCGACAGGCAGGCCGCGCCGCCGGCCTCATAGGCCGCAGCCAGAGACGGCGGATGGAAATCGGGGCGGATCAAGCCCTTTGACGGGCTCGCCTTCTTGATCTCCGCAATCAGGCCGAAACGACCTTCTGCCTGTGCCCTGACCAGCGCCTTGTGAAAGCCGCGCGGCATGCTCTGCGTCTCGATCGCCGCCTTCAGCCTATCAAGCGGGCGTGCTGCCTTGGCTGCGGCGATTTCTTCGCGCTTGTAGATTTCGATGCGTTTGAGAATGTCTGTCATGAGGGAAGCTTAGCTCGACACGGCGGAATTGGAAATGGCGATCAGTTTTTCCAGCGCGGCACGAGCATTGCCGCTGTCGAGCGAGCGGCTGGCGAGGTGCATGCCTTCGGGGATGTCGGCAGCCTTGCCGGCCACGATCAGTGAGGCCGCAGCATTGCACAGCGCCACGTCGCGATAGGCGGTCTTGGCACCATTCAGTACATCGAGCAGAGCCCTGGCGTTAACGGCACCGTCGCCGCCGCGAATGGCGTCCAGTTCGACCGTCGGTACACCGAAGTCGTCCGGCGTCAGCCCGAACGTGGTGATCTCGCCATCTTTCAGCGCCGCGACCTGTGATGGTCCCGTGGTGGTGATTTCGTCGAGGCCACTGCCATGGACGACCCAGGCGCTCGTCAGGCCGAGATCGCGCAGAGCTTCCGCACCCGGGATCAGCCATTCCGGCGAATAGACGCCGAACAGCTGGCGCTTGACATTGGCCGGGCTCGACAGGGGGCCAATGATATTGAAAATCGTCCGCGTTCCAAGTTCCACCCGGGTCGGGCTGACATGGCGCATGGCCGGATGGTGCAACTGCGCGAACATGAACCCGATGCCCGCTTCACGGATGCAGCGGGCGATCATATCGGGATCGATATCCAGCTTGACGCCGAGCTGGGACAGCGCATCGGCCGTACCCGACTTCGAACTCAGCGCCCTGTTGCCATGCTTGGCGACGGGCACACCCGCACCCGCGACGATGAGGGCGGCCAGCGTCGAGATATTGTAGGTATTGGTGCCGTCGCCGCCGGTTCCGACAATGTCGATGGCATCTGCCGGTGCTTCGACGGTGATCATCTTCTGGCGCATGATCGAGATGGCACCGGCAATTTCATCAACGGTTTCGCCGCGCACCCGAAGGCCCATCAGGAAGCCGCCGATTTGGGCGGCGCTCGCTTCGCCCGACATCAGGATCTCGAACGCGTCGCTCGCTTCCTGACGCGTCAGGGTCTGACGCGTGGCAATCTTTGCGATGAAAGGCTTCAAGCCGGACATATCTAACTCCCCCCGGAATTGCCGTCAGCGGACCATGGACTGCTGGGCCAGCGCCTGATTGAAGGTCACGCCGTAGTCCGCTTGCAGTTGGGTCACCATCTGGTCGAGGATGTCGTCGCCAGCGGCATTCGCCATGGTGACGATCTGCTCGTCCTCATTGTTGAGCACGCTGCCGCTCGGCTGATCGCGCACGGCTGTGACTGTCAGCAGGATCTGCGTCGTCGGGTCAGCGCCGGCAGCGCTCGCAACCGTACCGGCCGGGCCACTGAAGGCGGCAACGATCGCCGCCGTTCCAAGAACGGCGTCTTCGCTTCGGCGGGTCAGTCCAGCCTTGCTTTCCACTGAAATTCCCAACTCGGCTGCGACATCCTCCAGCTTGCCACCGTCGGCGATGCGCTTGCGCAGGCTTTCGGTCTTCGCGCCAAGCGCAATCTTCTGCTGTTCGGCGGTCCAGCCGGCAACTGCCTTTTCGCGGACTTCCGCCAGTTCGCGATCACGTTCCGGCTTGATGTCGGTCACGTCGAACCAGATGTAGCCGCTGTTGCCGACATTGATCGGCAGTGCCTCGACGCCGATGTCGGTGCGGAACACTTCGGCGAGAACGGCATCCCGTTCAGGGATACCCGCCACCTCGGTCTCGCGGGCATCCAGGCCACGGCGGTCGATCATATCCACGGTAACGGGCTTGAGCTTCAGCTGTTCGGCAGCATCCTTGAGCGCTGTGCCGCCGGCGCGAAGGTCCTCGAACTGATCATGCACCGTGGTAATATCGGCGATGGCCGCGGATTCTGCCAGCGCTTCCCGGATTTCTTCCTTCACCTCATCGAGCGACCTTGTGCGGCCTTCCTTGATGTTGGTGACGCGCAGGATCACGGGGCCGAGTGCGCCTTCCACCACTGGCGTGGTGCCGCCTTCCGTGGCGACAGCGAATGCGGCATCGGCCAGCACGGCATCAGGCAGTTTTTCACGAGAGAAGTCGCCGAGCAGGACGTCGCCGGCAGTCTTGCCCTGGTCGGAGACGAGCTGGTCGAACGCTGTGCCGGAGGCCAGTTCGGCCGCCGCTGCGTCCGCCAGTTCGCGGGTCTCGAACGTCAGCTGCTCGATCGTGCGTGTACCGGCAATTTCATAGCTTGCCTTGCGCTTCTCATAGTCAGCGCGGATTTCTTCGTCCGAAATAGCAGCCTTGTCGGCAATGTCAGCCGGTTCCAGCTTCACATACGTGAAGCTGCGGTATTCGGGCGCGCGAAAGCCGGTTTTGGCTGTCTCGAACCATGCTGCCAGCGTTGCGTCGTCCGGAGCCTTGACCGGATCGATATTGGCATTGGTCAAAAGCACGTAATTGATGTCGCGATTTTCGTAGCGATAGGCTTTCAGCGCATCGACGAGAACTTTCGGTGCCGTGAAACCGTCAGCCGTCGCATCGACGATCTGGCTGCGGATCGCCACCTTCGAGCGCTCTTCGATATAGTCGTCCTGGCGCAGGCCGGCATTGGCGAGCCGCGAGGCGAAAAGCTGGCGGTCGAAAGCACCGGCTGCATTCTTGAAGGCGGGGTCTTCCGCGATCAGCTGTGCCAGGCGATCCTGCGACAAACCGAGATTCATGTCGGATGCGAGCTGATCAAGGGCGGCACCGGCAGCGAGCTGCGAGAATACCTGCGATTCGATCCCGAGGGCGCGGGCCTGTTCCGTCGTCAGCTGCGTGCCGAAGCGACGGCTGAGATCGGTCACCTGTCGCTGGTAGGCAAATGCGAAATCGCTCGCCGACACAGTCTGGTCGCCGACAGTGACAACCGAGTTCGAGTTGTTGCTGAACAACGAGGCGGAGACGCCCCAGACTGCGAACGAGATGACAAGCATCGACATAAGCACTTTGGCGACCAGGGTTTGGGAAGCTTTTCTCAAAATGACGAGCATCGGAACGCAATTACCTCATGACAAGCCTTCGCATCGGGCGAAGCGGGTGGACTTCCTTAAATCAAACTGTCGCGGAAATGAAGGCTCGTTTGGCGAAAAGCCTGCAACCGGTGGCGAAGGCGATATGAGCTCGCCTTCGAGGCGGTGAAAACCACTGAGTTTCAATCATTTGACATCGCGCAAAGCAGCGAGGCTCCAAGGCCTTCATACTGCATCACAGTTGGCCGAACGACGGATGACAATCCTGTGATAGACACACTCATGCGCGAGCCCGCTCCGCGCGTCCTACACGGTCTGAAGTCCGACGAGGTGCGGGATGCGCGAGACAGATGGGGTGAGAACCGGCTCCCGACCGGTTCGGCGCCTTCGTTTCTCAAGACATTGCTCGGTCAATTTCTCAGTCCTCTGATCTACATTTTGTTTGCCGCCGCTGGCCTGTCTATGGTTCTCGGCGAGACGATGGATGCCGGCTTTATTGCAATTGTTCTTGTAATCAACGGCATAATCGGCGCGTTCCAAGAGCATTCTGCCGGAAAATCGGCCGAGGCTTTGCGCGCACTGGAGCAGCCGCAGGCAACGGTTGTTCGCGATGACGTCAGGCAGCGGCTGGACGCGGTCGAACTTGTACCGGGCGATATTGTTCTGATGGAAAGTGGCGAAAGGATCCCGGCTGATATCGATCTGATTGAGGTCGAGGGTCTGCAATGCGACGAGGCCGCCCATACCGGCGAATCGAAGCCGGTGGCAAAATCCCCTGGCCAACTGGCTTTCGCCGGGACGATGGTTACACGTGGGCGGGCAACCGGCAAGGTTGCGGCAACCGGCCGCCGGACCGAATTGGGTCGCATTGCCGGAGCCATTGAGGCGCCTTCCAGTGCCAAGCCGCCGCTGATGATCCGCATGGAGCAGTTTACCCGCCAGATAGCCTATGCGGTTGGTATCGCCATTATGGTTCTTTTCGTCATCGGCCTGTGGCGGGATATGCCGTTGGTCGAGCTACTGACCATGTCTGTTGGTCTGGCCGTCAGTGCCATCCCGGAAGGGTTGCCGATCGCCATCACCGTCGCGCTCGCCATCAGCATGCGTCGCATGGCGAAAGCTCATGTCATCGTCCGCCATCTGCCGGCCGTAGAGGCACTCGGGTCCTGCACAATGATCGCGACCGATAAGACCGGGACATTGACGCTCAACGAACTGACGGTCACCGACATTCGACTGCCGGATGAGACCCATTGGCTGATCGATGCCGGCGGTCAATCGGCGGATACCGCAATCCGCAGCCGGGATGGCAAACACGCTGAGGCGAGCGAAGCGGTCAACCTGCTGCTGCGGGCCGCGAGCCTGCCCAACGAGGCCGAACTTTCAGGCCGTGACGGGGTGTGGGAGCCGAGCGGCGACACGGTCGATATCGCCCTGCTGGCTGCGGCTCACAAGGCGGGCATGTCGAAATCCCGGCTGCTGGAAGAGTTTCCTCTGCATCGCCGTCTGCCTTACGAGCCAGAGCTGAAATATGCTGCTTCCTTCCATCATTTTCGCGACCGGCTGCGGATATTCGCCAAGGGTGCGCCAGAGCGCCTGATTGCCATGTGCACGAACATGCAGCTCGCAGACCAGGTTGTCGCCCTTGATCCCAATCTGCTGGAGCGCCAGATTGCAGACATGGCCTCCGACGGCCAGCGTGTACTGGCCTTTGCCGAAGGTGAGATGGAACATGTCGGCCAGGATGGCCTCGGCGGTCATCTGCTGGTGGATCTGACATTCCTCGGACTGGCCGGCATGCAGGATCCGATCCGGCCGGAAGTTCCGGCCGCCATCGCCGCCTGCAATGCAGCGGGCATCGGTGTCGTCGTGGTCACGGGTGACGATCCGCGCACGGCAAGGGTAATCGCCGGCAAGGCCGGCATCGTCGCAGACGATGAGGCGGTGGCAACCGGCGAAGAGGTGGCCAACGCCTTGGCGCAAGGCGAGGAGTGGCTGGATCAGTTGACGGGTCGCATCCGCGTGTTTGCACGGGTAAAGCCCGAGCAGAAGCTCTCCATCGTCCGGTCACTGGCGCGCAATGGCCATTTCGTCGCGGTCACCGGAGACGGGGTCAACGATGCCCCGGCGCTCAAGCATGCGCATGTGGGCGTGGCCATGGGGTTGAAGGGCACGGATGTCGCCAAGGAAAGCGCCGACATCATCCTGACGGACGACAATTTCGCTTCGATCGTTGCCGGTATTGTCGAGGGCAGGGTGGCCTATGGCAACATCCGCAAGGTCGTCTTCATGCTGGTTGCCACCGGTGCCGCAGAAGTCCTGCTGTTCCTGCTGGCTTTGGTCCTTGGGACGCCGATGCCGCTGAGTGCGGTGCAGCTTCTGTGGCTGAACCTTGTCACCAACGGCGTTCAGGACGTGGCACTGGTCACCGAACCCGCGGAAGGCGATGAGCTTACCCGACCGGCCCGACGGCCGGATGAGGCGCTCTTCGACCGGCTGATGCTGCGCCGCCTGCTGGTCGCGACACTTGTGATGGGCGTTGGCGGCTTCATCCTGTTTTATGCCCTGCTGAATGCGGGTATGGCGGCTGTACAGGCGAGTAACATGTTGCTGGTGCTGTTTATCCTCTTCGAGAATGTCCAATGCCTCGCCAGCCGCTCCGAACGACGTTCGATCTTTAGCCAGTCGCCCTTCTCCAATCCGTATTTGCTGCTCGGCATCCTCGGCTCGCAGGCGCTGCATCTCGCGGCCATGTATATGCCGGGCCTGAGCGACGTGCTCGGCATTGCCCCGATTGCGGCAACCGACTGGCTCCTGCTTCTTGCCATCGCCATGCTGGTCTTGGCCGTCAGTGAGATCGACAAGGCCCTTGAACGCCGCCGCATCCGCGTCTGAGGATCACACCGGATCACAAACAATGGGGCCGGCGAATTGCTCCGCCGGCCCCATTCTATGTCATCTGTCCAGGATTGCGGACGATCAGCGCTTCGGCACCGGCAGGTAATCGCGCTGCGGCGAGCCGGTGTAGAGCTGGCGCGGGCGGCCGATGCGCTGCTGCGGGTCCTCGATCATTTCGTTCCACTGCGCGATCCAGCCAACGGTGCGGGCAAGCGCGAACAGAACGGTGAACATGGTCGTGGGGAAGCCGAGCGCGCGCAGCGTGATGCCGGAATAGAAGTCGACATTCGGGTAAAGCTTCTTTTCCTTGAAATACGGATCGCTGAGCGCGATCTTTTCAAGCTCAAGAGCGACCTGCATCAACGGATCGTCGCCATGACCGGTCGCTTCCAGTACTTCGTACATGGTCTTCTGCATGATCTTGGCGCGCGGATCGTAGTTCTTGTAGACCCGGTGGCCGAAGCCCATCAGGCGGAACGGATCGTTCTTGTCCTTGGCGCGGGCGATGTATTCCGGAATACGGTCAACAGTGCCGATTTCCATCAGCATGTTGAGCGCGGCTTCATTGGCACCGCCATGCGCCGGGCCCCAGAGGCAGGCGATGCCGGCTGCGATGCAGGCAAACGGATTGGCGCCCGACGAGCCGGCGAGACGAACGGTCGAGGTCGAGGCGTTCTGCTCGTGATCGGCATGCAGGATGAAGATTCGGTCCATGGCGCGCGCCAGAACCGGGTTGACCTGGTATTCCTCGCACGGAACGGCAAAGCACATGCGCAGGAAGTTCGACGCATAGTCGAGGTCGTTCTTCGGATACACGAACGGCTGGCCGATATGATATTTGTAGGCCATGGCGGCGATCGTCGGCATCTTGGCGATCATGCGCAGGGAAGCGACCATGCGCTGGTGCGGATCGGTGATGTCGGTCGAGTCGTGGTAGAAGGCCGAGAGCGCGCCAACGGTGCCGACCATGACAGCCATCGGATGGGCGTCGCGACGGAATCCGGTAAAGAAGCGGCTCATCTGCTCATGCACCATGGTGTGATGCGTGACGCGATGGTCGAAGTCCTTCTTCTGCGCAGCCGTCGGCAGTTCGCCGTACAGCAGCAGATAGCAGACTTCGAGGAAGTCGCCCTTTTCAGCCAGCTGCTCGATCGGGTAGCCGCGGTGCAGCAGAACGCCTTCATCGCCGTCGATATAGGTGATCTTGGATTCGCACGACGCCGTCGAGGTGAAGCCGGGGTCGTAGGTGAAGGCGCCGGTGTGCTTGTACAGGGCAGCAATATCGATCACGTCAGGGCCGATGGTTCCGCCCTTGACTGGCAGGTCAACCGTCTGTTCCCCGAGTTTCAAAGAAGCGCTCTTGTCCGTCATGCTAATCCTCCGGAATTGGCGGGACGGCGTCTCTTGAGAAGGCGCCATCGGTTAAGCGTGTTTGATGTAGCTATATGATACGGAAGTTAATGCCAAGCTATCCAAAGGGCAAATTGTGCATCGCGAAATCGGCAACAATCGAACCGATCGGTTCTAATCGATTGAAGTTGCAAAGGCTTTGTAAAGCCTCCGCTCTGCACGCATTGATTGTTGACGGAAAACCTTTAATCTCCGGGTATTGCTCGGGCTTTCTCCCGGCTTCGGCGAAGGACGGTGCGTGTGTCGGACATGGCGCATGGAGAGACCGATTCACTCAAGATTGCGGCAACGACCGAGGTTGCATTGCCGGATATCGCGGTGCCGACACGTCGTCCGCCAGCGGTTGCAAGACGAACGGAGAAACCTCTCGCCTTCTTGCGCGAACGCGTTGCACGACTTCCGATCAGCAGCACCGCCGATATGGCCGTGGAGGCTCGCCACGGCCATCTTTTCCATTTCGTCCCGGTCTGTATCGGTGCAGGTGCAGCCGTCTGGTTTCTCTTGCCGGCGTCACCGCCCTTTGCTGTTCTTACTTGCGTTCTGATCGCAGCTACGGCCGGAATTTGGCTCCTGGGCAAGCCGGGCACAGTCAGGCATGTCACGATTTGCGCCGTGGCTCTGTTTTGCGCCGGCATGCTGCTCGCCGATTGGGAGACGCGCAGGACCGCAACCATCGTGCTCGATCAGCCGGTTGTGACGATCGTCACGGGGGTGATCGAGCGACGTGAGGCAGGAGCGGCTGGCGAATGGCGGTATGTGCTGCGTTTGACAGGTACGGCCGAGCCGATGTTGCGCCGTGCCCCGGAGCGCATATCCGTCCTCGCGCGCAGTCGCCATGAACCGCTTGTGATTGGCGCAAAGGTGTCCGGCCGCGCGCGCCTGTCACCGCCTTCCGGGCCGGCGTTGCCCGGTATGAATGATTTCGCCTTTGCCAGCTATTTCTCTGGGATCGGAGCCGTCGGCTTCTTCCTCGGGTCACCTGCCGCGGTCGTGTCGCAGGGCGCATCTTCTCGTGATCGGCAAGATTTCTGGTCCGGCTTCTCGCCTGGCTTTCTGCCCGGCATCGTGCAGTCAACCGACCAAGCGCTTTTTGCTTTGAGAGACCAGATTTCCACCCGCATACGCACCGTCTTGCCGGGTCGATCATCACCGGCGAAAGGCGTTCGATGTCAAAGGCGGCGACCGAGGCACTCCGCCTTTCCGGCCTCGCGCATATCACGGCGATCTCAGGCCTCAACATGGCGCTCGCCGCCGGTATTTTTTTCGTCGGCCTGCGGGCGGGCCTCAGTCTGTTCCCGGTGGTGGCCCAGGCCTATCCCGTCAAGAAGATCGCAGCCGTGGGAGCGCTGATCGCAGTTACGGGCTATGTGCTGATTTCCGGCTATCAGGTCTCAGCGGTCAGGGCCTATTTGATGACCTCGATCATGCTGGTTGCGGTCCTTGTCGACAGGCCCGCCATCAGTCTGCGCAACCTTGCACTGGCTGCGACCATCATACTGTTGGTCCAGCCTTCCGCCGTGATGGGCCCCAGTTTCCAGATGTCTTTTGCCGCGACCGCCGCTTTGATCGCCGGCTACGCCGGTTGGCGCAAAAGGCCCAGAGACTTTCTGCCGCGTTTTCGCGGGCGCAAGGTTTTGTTGCTTGCCGCCTTCGCTCGCTTCTTCGGCGGAACTCTGGCCACGTCGATCATCGGCGGACTGGCCACGGCGATCTTCGCCATTAGCCACTTTCACCGCCTCGCGACCCACAGTCTGGAGGCCAATCTCATCGCCATGCCATTGATTTCGCTTGTTGTCATGCCGGCAGGCTTCATCGCGATGATCCTGATGCCGCTTGGGCTCGATGCCCCGTTTCTCATCGTCATGGGCTATGGCCTGGAATGGGTGCTGATCGTCGCGCACGAAATCGCCGGCTGGGGAGACGGCTACACGTTCTCCCGCCAGCCGGCATGGCTCCTGCCGACAACGGTTGCGGGTTTTCTGTTGCTCACGCTGCTGCGCACGCGTCTGCGCCATATCGGCACGTTTCTGATTGCCTCCGCGCTGCTCACGGCATGCCTTTCGCCAAGAACACCAAGGGCTGATCTGGCGATCAGCGAAGATGGACGTCTCGTCGGCTTCTGGCCCGCCTCCCACACGCCCATCGCCGATGATCAGCTTGCCACCAACCGCCAACGTCCGCCGAGCTTCATTTTCGACCAATGGCAGCCCGCGCTACGCATTGCCGGGACGATTCCGCCGGAAGAAATGTCCGGCACCGCCGCGCTTCTGTCGCCAGACCGGCCAAAGCGCACACCTTTGTCGGGGACCGAAATATCAACAGCCCGCCAAACACTCGAAGATCTCCTGAAGGTTGCCGATGAGAAGAATTTTATCTGCATCCAGGACGCTTGCGCCGCGATGCACCACGGCTGGCGCATCATAACGCTCGAACGCCACGAGGTAACCGGCATTGCCTGTGATCTCGCCGACATTGTCATCGTCGCTCAACGCCCGGGATTTGCACACTGTCGCTCCGGTGCTCGCCTGATTTCAGCCGAAACCTTGCGTGCCACCGGCAGCCTGGAAGTCTTTCTTCGGGATCGCTCCAGCAGGACAATGACGATCGTCCCGTCATTTGACGGCCCTTCACGCGCCTGGACCCGTCACCGCCTCTACGACTGGCGAAGCGGCTCACAGGCCGAGAGCCACACATCGCACGAGCAAGCCAAAGGCAACTCTCCTCTCACAGGAGAAGTAAGTCGTTTGCCGCCGACCGACGGGCCAGCGTAACAGGGCGGGCCGGTTTAGTGATAGCGGCGGATCAGCCCGACGAGCTTGCCCTGGATCTTCACCCGATCCGGTCCGAAGATGCGGGTCTCATAGGCGGGGTTGGCGGCCTCGAGCGCAATTGATGCGCCGCGCCGGCGAAAGCGCTTCAGTGTTGCCTCTTCATCGTCGACGAGCGCGACAACGATGTCACCGGGATTGGCGTTGGACGCATTGCGAATGATCACGGTGTCGCCGTCGAGAATGCCGGCATCGATCATCGAATCGCCCTTGACCTCAAGCGCGTAATGTTCGCCCGAACCGATCATTTCGGCGGGCACGGTGATGTCATGCGTGTTGTTCTGGATGGCCGAAATCGGCACGCCGGCGGCGATCCGGCCCATGACGGGCACACTGACAGACGAAGAATTGCTATCATTGGCTGAGCGGCTCGGCGCAGAGGGAGCGGGAGGCGCCTTGCCAAGGCTGCCTTCGATAACGCTCGGTGCAAAGCCCCGGCGCGGCTGCAGGCTCGGCGTATAGGCCTCCGGCAGCTTGATGACCTCGAGCGCGCGGGCGCGATTGGGCAGGCGGCGAATGAAACCGCGTTCCTCGAGCGCAGTGATCAAGCGATGAATGCCTGATTTCGAGGCGAGGTCGAGCGCGTCCTTCATTTCGTCGAAAGAGGGAGGCACACCGGATTCCTTCATCCGTTCGTGGATGAAAAGAAGCAGTTCCTGTTGCTTGCGCGTCAGCATATGCGATGCCCCAATTGGTGAAACAAATACAGAACAGACACTATATGTTCCATATGTGTTCCGCAAGTGGATAAATTTCCGTGAACATTGCATGCGTTTGGCTGACGGATCACAAAAAAAAGGGCGCCAATAAGGGTGTGCGTCAAGGCGGATGTTTCGAAATGTTCATGCAGCGATTTTCACGCAATCCTGATGCATTGCCTCGCATGGTGAAGCCATGGCGACGACACAGCGAACTCGGTTTAGCCTTTGCGAAAGCGACCGAGGTACGCGCAATGCTCGCTATTCTGGCATGGGATCATTGTTCGGAAAATGCCCGTGACATGCTGTCGGTAATCGGCTTGGCGAGATAGTTGAAAAATGTCCGTTTGTTGGTCTGGATCATCACCTCTGCCGGCATGCCGGGTGTCGGCGTGAAGCCCTGGACACGTGCAATCTCCGTCGGCGGTATATTGATCCGGGCGAGATAGACATCATGGGGCGCGGTAGACGTGTTTCCCGATTGCTGGAGCGCATCCGCCGACAGGTAAAAGACGTCTCCTTCGAGAACCGGCGTCGTCCGCTGGTTCAGCCCCACCAGGCGGATGGTGGCGGGTTGGCCGAGCTTCACGCTGTCGATATCGTTTCTGGGTATCTGCGCTTCGATGATCAGGGGCACACCTGCGGGCAGGATTTCGAGAATTGCCTTGCCGCTCTCAATCACGCCGCCATTGGTATGATAGTGGATTCGCACGACAGTCCCTGAGACTGGCGCATTGATCGTTGCCCGTTCCAGAATGTTTGCGGCTTCCCGCAACTGCTCTCGCACCATGTCGCGCTCGCCCTGGATGGCCTGCAGCCGTTCGAGTGCGTCTTCGCGATAGGCGCTTTCTGCGCGCAGTACTTCCTGCTCCCCCTTGGTCCGCTGTGCCTGGGTCTCGGCGATTTCCGCCTCAAGCCGCCCGATCTGGCCTTCCGCCTCGGCGATTGCGCGGAGAATGGCCTTGACCTCGTTTGCACGCGCGACACCCTTTTCCAGCAGGATTTGTTTTGCGGCGTATTCATCCTTGAGCAAATCGAGCTGGCGGATGGATGAGTCGCGTTGTCTCGTGTAGCCGATTTCGCGAAATTCGAGGGCCCTGATGTTCTGTTGCAGCAGCGCGATCTCGCTTGAGAGCTTTTGTCGCTGTGCTCTGAAATTGAGTTGCTGGCTGACCAGGATCGCCCAGACGTCGGGATCGCCGCGGTGCTCCTTCAGCAGCGACGTAAGGTCGAGCTTTTCAACCGTCTCGAACTGCGCCGTCAAGCGGGCGGCCGTTACATCCAGTCGCATGCGGCGCAGGAAAAGCTCACGCATTTTTGCTTGCGCCGCGGTCTCATCAAGCTGCACGAGCGCTTGTCCCTCGACGACCTGGTCGCCTTCGCTGACGAGGATCTGCTCAATGATCCCGCCTTCGAGATGCTGGAGGATCTTGTTCTGGCCGGTGGCGACGAAGCTGCCTTGAGCTATCACCGCTGCCGCCAGCGGAGCGGTTGACGCCCAGGTGCCGAAGCCGCCGAATGCGATGGCCATGAGCGCGAGGCCGACGACCGTTTGCTTGCCGATCGACCGCGGCACCTCGGAGTACCACTCGATATCATGGACTTTGGCGATGTCTGCCATATGCGTCGCTCCTATTGCAACTGATGACCGAATGAGCCGCCTTCGATATCGATGCCGCGCGCTTGCAACGCCTTCAGCACATCCATGCGCATGCCGAACAGGGCGACGGTGCCATTGACCAGCAAAAGGATCTTATCGACGTTGCTGAGCAGGGCAGGGCGCTGGGTTATGGTGATCATGGTGATCTTCTGCTCTTTCGCATGTTGCAGCGCCCGCATCAGCGCCACGTCACCGGCACTGTCGAGGTTAGAATTGGGCTCATCGAGCACCACAAGATGGGGGTCGCCGAAGAAGGCACGCGCCAGCGCGATCCGTTGCTTCTGTCCGCCGGACAGCGGCGATCCATCGGCGGCGACCATGGTTTCGTAGCCATGTGGAAGGCTTGCAATCATCTCGTGCACATCGGCCAGCATTGCGGCGCGGTAGATCTGCTCATCATCCGCGTCGCTCCGCATGCGGGCGATATTCGCTTTGATCGTTCCGGGAAACAGCTGGACGTCCTGTGGCAGATAGCCGATGTTTTCGCCGAATTGCCGCTGATCCCAGTTGCGCAAATCCATCAGGTCCAATCGGACATTTCCCGAGGTCGGCAGGATGGACCCGACCAGCATCTTGCCCAGGGTCGTCTTTCCGGCGCCGGAATTTCCGATGACAGCCAGAGAATCGCCGGGTTGAAGCGCGAAGGAAATGCCGTTCAACACGACCCTCTTTGTGCCTTGCGGCACATAAAGCAGCCGCTCGACGTCAAGCCGTCCCTCAGGTTTCGGCAGGTTGAGCCGCTCGAAATTGAGCGGAGAGGCTTTGAGCAGCGCTGTGATCCGTCCATAGGCGGCCCGCGACTGGCTGAACTGGTTCCATCCTTCGATCGCGCCCTCGATTGGCGCCAGCGCACGTCCGGCAATGATGGAGGACGCAATGACCATGCCACCGGTCAGTTCGCCCTTGATCGCAAGATATGCCCCCCAACCGAGCATGGTCACTTGCGTCAGAAGGCGCACACCCTTCGAGATTGCGGCAATGGCGATATTCCTGTCTTGCGCGATCACCTGTGCCTTCAGCGAAGCTGCCGTGTCCTTGCCCCAGATCTGCACCGCCTCCGGTATCATCGCCAATGCATTGATGATCTGGGAGTTGCGGGTCATCGAATCCAGATGCAGGTTGGCTTTGACCTGCGCCGCGTTCGCGTCGGCAAAGGGTGTGGCCGTTACCCGCTGGTTTATCTGGGTGAAGATCAGGAGAAGGATGGCGGTGACCACAACGATAAAGCCGAGATGCGGATGGATGAGAAAAACCGCGATCAGGAATACCGGCGCGATCGGCGCATCGAGAAAGGCAAGCAATGTCCGCGAGACGAGGAATGTGCGGACTTGCTGGAGGTCACCGAGTGTCTGGTATTCTCGACCGTTGCCCTGCAGGGACGCGCGGGCCGCGGCACTCAGGATCGGCGCTCCAAGTTGCGCCGCGACCTCCACAGCGGTGCGCATCAGGATGAAGCGACGCAAGGCGTCAAAGGCGGATTGCAGAATGATGGCGCCGATGATGACGATCGTCAGCATGATCAGTGTGTCTGTCGATCTGCTGGTCAAAACACGGTCCGAGATCTGGAACAGATAGATCGGTATGGCGAGCACCAGCAGATTGCTGGCAATTGTGAAGATCATCACAATGAACAGGTTGCGCTTGACCGCGTGCACGCCGGCCTTCAGGCTTGCGTTGAAGTCGACCTGGCCCAGTCTTTTGTGAAACGTGCCATCGCCTCCCGATCCCCTGCCGCCTCGGGTTGCTACCGGCTTGTCGGTCGTCACCACTTCGGCCTTCACCGGACCGCAATCCCCGTCGATCACCTTCATGCCGTCCGGGGCTCGGGACTCATGCGGCCGGCTCGGTGGTGCGTCGGGTTCCAGCGGTGGTTCTTGTCGGGTTTCGCCTGAAGGTTCCGGAGCAGGTGTCTCAGGGGTGTCGGGCTGGCTGTAGGCGACCCGCAGGTTTTGCGGCGGACGCACGGGCTGGGCTGACGTAGCCGATTGCGGCCTGGAGTTGCTGACCTCGGCTTTCAGATAGTCTTCGACGGCCCGTTCAAGTCGGGCATACGTGCCGTCCGAATCGTTCGATACTTCCAACCGTGGCGTTCTCGGCTCTGCCTTTCTTTCTGCGGGCTCGATCGGTGTTTCAAGGCGCTTGCGGGTTTCCGACATACATATCCCCTTTAATGGCCAATCATGCTGTTAACCCCGTCGCCTGAATGCCCGTCATAGTCGGACGGCAGGCACGAGTGATCCGATGCCGTCGAGTGATCGTCCGGATCGAGCATGGAATCGTCGAGAAAAAGCACGGCCTCGTTGACCAGCGCATCGGGATCCGGATTGCCAAAGTCCGGTTGCCCGGAAATCAGCTCGGCTTGAAATAGCGTTTCCTGCGAATATTGCTGTCCCCCCACATATGTCTTTCCCACGGAATCGAGATCGATGATCGTGGCATTGTTCAACAGCGCGTTTGAGCCGGTCTCGATTGTCCAGCCGGCATCGAGATTGGGCGCAATCGCATCCATCGCCAGCGCGATCTGATCGCTGTCGCCAAGGATGTTCGTCTGGCGGATGTATTGCAGGTTGATCAGGTCGCCGCTGACATAGAGAACCCGCAAGCCTTGCAGGCCTGCAAAAGCCTCGTCGGACAGCAATTCCGGCGCGATGCTGCCTTGCCCGTTTGCAAACGAAGCCAGTGTGGTGAGTTGGTCCTGCGACAGAGAGTCGAAGCGATCCGAATCGCCGATGGTGGCGATTCGGGCCTGATTCCAGAGCAGGTTTTCCGAGGATGAAACAGAGCCTTCTCCCGAAGTCTGAAAATCCGCCGTCGCGCCGACAAAGTCGTTGTCGAACAGCACATTCATCTGGTGAATGATGTTCGCGTCGAAGATCGAGCCGCCGATAATGATCAGGTCGTAGGAAAAACCCAGCTCGAACACTGATGCGTGGTTGACGCCGTAATTGTCGCCAGCGACCACGCTCGTGGTCACGCCAGACGAGGAGAGGATGCCGACATCGTCGTCGCTCATGAAAATGATCTGTTCGAGCCAGTTGACGATCATCAGGTCGCCATGGATCTCGGTGACCGCCCAGAACGCCGGATAGCCATCGTTGGCTGCCGCATCTGAGGTTGCGCCGGCAGACGTGTCGAGATGATCGAATGTTGCGATGTTGAACATCTCGTTCGCCGCCGCATCATGGGTCCAGTCGCTGACCGCAGACGTGATCGCGTCTGTATCCCACAACGCATTGATTTGAATGATGGCATTGGCTTCAATGTGGTCGCCGGCGACGATGGTGACAGTCGCGCCCGTCCAGAAGTTCTGCAGCACAACATTGTTGATGAGCGTGTTGCCGCCGGTATGAACCTCCACGGAGACCTCGATGGCGACGGTACCGTCATCCATGGTCCAGGTGTTGGAGTTTTCGCCTGCGCCGCTCTCTTCGACCTCGCTATCGTCCGCCTCATCTGCCTCGCCATCGTCTTTGGCGAAGGCGTGATGATCCTCCAGGGCAGGTGCCTCCTCAACGAGCTCACCATTCACATAGATGCCGTCGATGTTAGATGCGCTGATATGAACCTGAACAGCATCTTCGCCGCCGGGGGCTTCCTCCAACTGCTCGATGATCGTCTTGATGACACCGACCATCTCATCGCTCGATCCGGGACGAGCCAGATCGCCAAGAGGTGAAAGCGCTGCCGCCTCTTCGAAGCCCTTGAGCACCGCGCCGTCATCGATCGGTTCCGGACTGAAGGTGAGCCCATGACCGCCGACGCTGAAATAGTCGTCGTCGGACAGTGAAATGGCTTGATTGAAGTGATTGACGACCGAACCCGGCGCCTGGATCTCCGGCGCAACGAAATGCACGGTGCTGCTCTGCGCGGTATTGAAGCCGTAGTTCGGCGTGTCCGGAAGCACCCGATCATCGCTGTGATGGCCAACCGTTCGAGCAACGGAGATGAACTGCGGCTCAACAGGCTTGGTCAGTACATACCAATGGTCTGGAGCCGGAGAACGATAGCCGAAACCCGGCTCGAAGCCGAGCAGTTCGAAGGGGACCGCGAAATCGCTGGTATGTACCGGCAGCTTTTCCACATCCACGTCGACCTTGGTGAAGGAAAATTCGTTATAAGCTTCCCGAGCCCGCGCATTCTGCAGGGTAATGTGGAAGAAGCCGATAAAGTGACTGATTTCTTCGGTGAATTTGTCCGCCATCGTCAAGGCCGTAACTCCTTGTTCCTGAAGTGCCGCCAAGACCGAGCGTCATGAGGCACAAACGAGCTGCGCAGGAAGCCTGCGCAGCCCCGTGATGTTTGCTATATTTGGCTAAATGCGATCCCAGCCCTTACACCCCGTCGTCGCCGTCCTCGCCAACAACCGTGCTGGTCAGGCTGCCACCGACGACTGTCATGTCGATTGCATTCTGCTGCAGGTTGGCACCCATCACGATTTCCTGGTTGAAGGCACTGGTGTCGATGCCAGCGTCAGCACTTGCCGAGCTGGTGCCGGTGACATAACCGTCATCGGAATTGCCCGATCCCCAAGAGCCGCCATTGCCTGCGCCGCCAGAGCCGGTGGTCGCAGTGCCACCCGCGCCGCCAAGAGCGCCGTCACCGCCGAGAGCCCAACCGCCAACAGCACCGCCCCCGGTACCGGCTGTCCAGGCACCGCTGAGCGCCCCGCCACCATCACCACCTTCAGCCCAGGCATCCCCGCCCCAAGCTTCACCGCTGGTCGCACTGCCAGAGGTCCCGCCGCCGCCGGTACCAGCTGCACCGGCACCGCCGTCACCGCCAACACCGAGGCCTGCACCGGTACCGGCACCAAGGCCGAGGCCCAGTCCGCCGGCATCGCCGCCATCGCCGCCATTGCCGGAATTGGTTGCTGCACCGCTGCCGCCACCGGCACCGCCGACACCACCGTCGTTCGCGTTGCCCCCGGTATTGCTGCCGCCAGTACCGCCGCCGCCAGCATTGCCACCTTCATTGTCGATGAGGATTGGATTGATCAGGCCTAGCGACAGGCCGAGACCGTTACCGCCTTCGCCGCCTGTGGCTTCGCTGTCGCCAGCGTCGTCGGCGTCGCCGCCTTCGGAATCACCGCCAGAGCCGCCTTCGCCACCATTACCGGTGCTGTTGCTGCCGCCAGCGCCTTCGCCTGCCAGAGCCAGACCGGCGCCGAGACCAAGACCGAGGCCTAGACCGACACCGACGCCCGCGGCGCCGTTGCCGCCCTGACCGCCAATACCGATGCCGCCGAGTGCCGCACCTGAGTCAGCGCTGCCGGAATCGCCTTCGCCGCCATCGGCTTCGCCGCCGTCGCCTTCGCCGCCTTCAGCATTGCTGGCCGCCAGACCGCCAAATCCGGTGCCGCCAAGGGCGCCGCCGCCGAATGCAAGGCCGCCATTACCGCCATCGCCACCATCAGCGTCTGCATTGCCGCCGCCGTTTCCGCCCTCGCCGCCGCCATTGATGCCGTCTTCAGCCTTGGCGATTCCGCCATTGGCTTTGGCGTTTACCGTGAAGGCGGCCTCATTCTTGACTTCGGCATTCTCCAGCTTGTCATTGTCCTGGAGATTGGCGATCTGGTTGAAGACATTGCCACTGTCGTTGCCAGCGCCGTCGAGGGCATCGTTCATGATGTCCTTGAACTGGACATTGAACAGGCCTTCGACCGATGAGCCCTTGGACACATCGATATCGGCGAAATCATCGTCCGTGGGGAGATAGCCCTCGAGCCCCGGATCAACCGTAACACCGACCGTTACCGTCGTGGTGCTCACGTTCTCATTGAAGTTGAGGTTGGCATTCAGGTTGCCGTTACCGTTCAGGTTACCGTTGCCATTCAGGTTGCCATTGCCATTGAGGTTTTCGGACTCGCTGGACTGGTACTGACCTTGCCCCTGACCCTGGCCCTGCAACTGTGCTTGGGCTTCAAGCTGCGCCTGGGCCTGTGCCTGCGCTTCGGATTGTTCCTGATCCTGACTGTTGTCGTCATGATCGTAATAGTTATTCTTCGGCTTACCCATAGTCGTATCCTCCGTCATCGGATTCCGCGACTGTTTGACCGTTATTCATCTTCTATACGGTCTTCACATGCGAATTCCGGATCGCTCTGCGGTTGAAAGACAATTTGCCTCACGAGGCCACTTTTACGATCGCCAGTCTGGCGATTGTCATTGCCTGAAAAGTATTCCTCCTGAATGCGGTTAAGAGGTATTGATCCTGTTCGGGCTGTGTCCGAGAGACACGTGCCCAACGCGAACAACCAGATCGCTGCCTCAACCCAAGTCTCTGCCTGTTGGCGACAGAAGATAAGCTGATAGATGGAGCTAGTAATGTGCAGTGCAGCAAGTGGGAGCGAAGGTCTAGACTGCCGAGGTACAGGATAGTTGCTGGAACGTGACGCGTTCAATTCGATGCAACCTCGAGAGTGGTTCGGATTGAAACAGCTTTGGACGCCTGTTCTTCTCAAAGTTGATTTTTGCGGCGTGTACCCGTTAAGAAAGTCTTTCCTTTGCAGAAAAGAGCCTCGACAGAGAGCGCCGCGCCGCCCCGGAATTCGGCCGCATAAAGGTATCAAAAGGGGTAGAATATCGGCACATGCTCCCTCGTATTGTGTAGATGATCTAGATTTGTGCTTGCCGCCGCGATGGGAAATGCACTTCGTTTGCAATGTGCTGCAATATTGTTGTCGCTCATGATGTCTAGTGGCGGGCCCTTTAGATCGTTCGGACTATTCCCAACCGCTGCCGTTTGGTTTACCGTTTTCTAAAGGAACAGGGGCGGCGCTTGCGGGCGCACTCTTTGGTTGTATTTTGGGGAGGCATGCCGCATGAAACAACTTGCGCCTCACGTCGGAAGCGGTGGCGCGGATTTGGTGGCTTCGCTTGAGGCCATGCCAAATCTTCGAACACTTCTGTATGTCGGTCCGCCGGATGTCATTTCCGGAGCGATGGCTGCGGCCATCCAGCGCGAATTTCCCTTTCTCAGGGTATCCCACAGCGTCAGCATGCTTTCAGCTCTGGGAGAGTTTGATATTCCGCTCCGCCTTGTGCTTGTCGATTTGCTGCATGCACACGAACTGAGTGATTGCGTCTCTGAACTGCTGGCCCAACATCCGTCTGCCGCAATTGCCATCGTCACCGATAGTGATCTGCGCGGCAGCGTCGAACGGTTCCATCTGGTCGATACAAGCCACGTCCAGGGCGTTCTCCCGCTCAATGTCAGTCTCGACGTGCTGCTTTCAATGCTGCGGATTATCCTGAGAGGAGGGACATACTTCCCTTCAATCGCCTTTCGCAATCAAGACAGAATCAGCTGGCGAAACGAAGGAAGCGCTGAAGACGATGTGAAGCCGCATCAAACCCAAGAAATCCAGGGCAAGACCATGCACCAGTTGACCAAACGCGAAAACGAGATCCTGGCGAGGATAGCCCTGGGCAATCAGAACAAGATTATCGCGGCCGCACTGGGTTTGTCCGAGCACACGGTCAAGATTCACATCCACAACATCATCACCAAGCTGGGTGTTCACAATCGTACCGAAGCAGTCGCGCTTTATTTCGAAAACAGGGACAGGGAGGCGGGCAACGCGGTGAACGGCGATCTCCACAGGCCGGGCAGCAACCCGGTGTCCGGCAGCGATGCCTAGATTTCAGGATGTCCTGCTGCTGATCGGACAGTTGAACTACACCTGGACCAATACCGAAAGCCTCCTGATCCACATGATCGCCGGCCTTGCCCAGTCGGACAAGGAGACGGCGATCGTCATCTTCCTGACGCTCAATACCCCGCGCGCGCGTATCGATCTGGTCGAGCGCCTTGCCAAGATGCAGAAGACCTCGACCGACTGCCGCGCCGACGTGCTGGATGCAACACGACGGTTGACGGAAGAAGCCAAGCTCCGCAACAAATACAATCACTGCATCTATTCGTTCGACCCCGACAGCGGTCGCGGATTGACGCAGTCCATGCGCATATTTGAAGGCAGGGACGACATCAAATACGGCAAGATCGAAGAACTTGACGACCAGGAAATCGAGCGGATCCGCGAAAGCATCCGCTCCCTGATCAGGATCAATCAGTCGTTTTGGACCATCACCGAAAAATACGGCTTTCCCAAATAGTCCATTGCTTTGTCTGACAGGCCCCGTCTGACAGGCCCTGGCCCCGGATTACTGCCTGAACCATGCCGTACCCCTTCCATGTTTGACGATTGGCTGTGTGTGACTGTGTCGCCCATTGTTTTTGCCACGTATTGGCGCAAACACTGAGCGCAAATCAAAATGGAGATCGTGACGGATGTCGGTGGACACGGAAAAGACACTGCTCGGCAAGGCCCTGCATGAATTGAACCCGGCGGAGAAGAAAGTGCTGCGCCATGCGCGCGAACAACGCACGCTGTCGACAGACGCCGGACAGGATTTTCTGGCCGGGTCGACCAGCGGTCAGCGACTGGCCGATGCGATCGCCCGTGTCGGCGGATCGTGGAACTTCATCATCGGCTTTCTCGTGTTCCTGGTGGCCTGGGTCGTTTTCAACACTGCGGTGCTGACCACCGGTTCGCTAGATCCCTATCCGTTCATTTTCCTCAATCTGATCCTCTCCATGCTTGCGGCCATCCAGGCGCCAATCATCATGATGAGCCAGAACCGCCAGGCAGAGCGGGATCGCTTTATGGCCGCCAAGGACTATGAGATCAACCTGAAGGCGGAGATCGAGGTTCTCGGGCTGCACCGCAAGATCGATCTGCATGTTCTGAAAGAGTTGCAGGCAACCCGTCAGGAGATCGCTGAGCTGAAAGCGAGCATAGATACCCTTTCGCAGGCACGCGACAAGCACTAGGTAAGGCGAACGACAGATGTCCGCAGCAGGAGGGATCGCCATGGAGATGCAAAGCCAGACGCCGAGGGCGATCGATCACCTCGTTCTGCCGGTTGCCTCGCTGGACATTGCTCGGTCGCGGCTATCGGCGCTTGGTTTCACGGTTGCCGGGGATGCGGTCCATCCGTTCGGGACCGAGAATGCCTGTGTCTTCTTCGCGGACGACACCTACCTGGAACCGCTTGCCGTGGCTAGTCGTGAGGACTGCGAGGCGGCGGCCAAGGCCGGCAATGTCTTTGTCGCGCGTGATCAGGCCTTCCGCTTTCGGCGCGGCGAGGGCTTGTCCGCCATCATTGTGAAAACCGATGATGCACCGGCCGACGACGCACGCTTTCGCACGCAAGGCTTTGGCGCCGGCGAAATGCTGGAATTTTCCCGGTTGATGCGCTTTCCCGATGGCCGCGAGATCAATGCCGCCTTCAAGCTGGCTTTTGCCGCGGATCTTCGTTCACCCGATTTTTTCCTGTTTGCCTGCGAGCGGATCAACGCTCTGCCGACCGACCGTGGCGCTCTGCTGGTGCATGACAACGGCGTTGTCGGCATCGCGCGCATTGTCCTGGTCGAGGACAATCCCAGCGATTTCCAGTATCTGCTCGAACTCGGCCTTGGTCAGCGAGATGTCACGGCCCATTCCTTCGGCATATCGGTCGCGGCCGCGAATGTAAGCATTGATGCGCTGACACCGGACGGTTTGAACGCGCATTTCGGTGTGACCCCGAGCCGACAGGGTCGTGGCCTTGAAGGTGCGGCCATCGTCTTCCGCAGCCGTGATATCGGCGTGACAGAAGCCTGTCTCGCTGCTAATGCCATCGCCTATCAGAAAACGGGTGCGCGCCTGATTGTGGCGCCAGCCCCAGGCCAGGGCGTCCTATTCGTCTTCGAGGAGCAAGCATGAGCAATCCGACCAATTCCGAAGTCACCGTCGGCGAAGGTGCCGGCAAAGTCGTGTTCTCGCAGAAGGCCCGTTTTTCGCTCATCGCCGGCCCCTGCCAGATGGAAAGTCGCGACCATGCGTTCATGATTGCTGGAAAGCTCGTCGAACTCTGCCGCGAACTGGGAATCGGTTTGGTCTATAAGTCGTCCTTCGACAAGGCGAACCGCACATCGCTGTCCGCCGAGCGCGGCATCGGCCTGGAAACGGCCATGGAAGTCTTTGCCGACATCAAGAAGGAATACGGCATACCGGTTCTGACCGATATCCACACCGAGGAACAATGCGCGGCGGTTGCGCCGACCGTTGACGTGCTGCAGATCCCGGCATTCCTGTGCCGCCAGACAGATCTGCTGGTCGCTGCCGCCAAGACCGGCCGTGTGGTCAACGTCAAGAAGGGCCAGTTTTTGGCACCTTGGGACATGAAGAATGTCCTGAACAAGCTCAATGCTACGGGCAATCCGAATGTGCTGCTGTGCGAGCGCGGCGCCTCATTTGGTTACAACACGCTGGTCTCCGACATGCGTTCGCTGCCGATCATGGCCGCCATGGGCGCGCCGGTCGTCTTCGATGCGACGCATTCCGTGCAGCAACCGGGCGGGCAGGGTGGCTCTACCGGCGGCCAGCGTGAATTCGTCGAGACACTGGCACGCGCAGCCGTCGCTGTCGGCGTCGGCGGACTGTTCATCGAGACCCATCAGGATCCCGACAATGCGCCGTCCGATGGCCCGAACATGGTGCGCATCGATCACATGCGCCGCCTGTTGGAAAAGCTGATCGCCTTCGACGATATCGCAAAGGCCGCTTGAGCCGCTTAAACCGATTTATGGTCAGCAATCGAGCCGTTCAATTCTTTTAAATCGATTAGGTTTTCAGAATTGTCGGCCTGAGCCTGTCATTGTATTTTCTGGATCATAGGCTAAGAGAGGAAGACTCACAGGCTGGGCCGGGCGCAACACGTGCTCGAGCGTCTGCCCCGGAGCCTTGTCCTTTCATTCTACAGGGAGCGAACATGACCGCCATTACCGACATCATCGGCCGCGAGATTCTCGACAGCCGCGGCAACCCGACTGTCGAAGTCGACGTCTATCTCGAAGACGGCAGCATGGGCCGTGCGGCTGTCCCGTCGGGCGCCTCCACCGGCGCCCACGAAGCCGTCGAGCTGCGCGATGGCGGCAAACGTTACCTCGGCAAGGGTGTCGAGAAGGCTGTCGAGGCGGTCAACGGCGAAATCTACGACGCGATCGGCGGCCATGATGCCGAGAACCAGATCCAGATCGACAACCTGATGATCGAGCTTGATGGCACGGCCAACAAGTCGCGTCTCGGTGCCAACGCCATTCTCGGCGTTTCGCTGGCCGTCGCCAAGGCTGCAGCCCAGGCATCCGGCCTGCCGCTCTACCGTTACATCGGCGGCCCGAACGCCCATGTTCTCCCCGTTCCGATGATGAACATCATCAACGGCGGCGCCCATGCCGACAACCCGATCGACTTCCAGGAATTCATGATCGTGCCGGTTGGCGCCGAAACCATCCGCGATGCCGTTCGCATGGGCTCGGAAGTCTTCCACACGCTGAAGAAGCAGCTCGCCGCCGACGGTCACAACACCAATGTCGGCGATGAAGGCGGCTTTGCGCCGGGTCTCGCATCGGCTCCTGCCGCACTCGATTTCATCATGAAGTCGATCGAAAAGGCCGGCTACCGTCCGGGCGAAGACATGCATATCGCGCTCGACTGCGCCTCGACCGAATTCTTCAAGGACGGCAAATACGTTCTGGAAGGTGAAGGCCGCACGCTCGAGCCGGAAGCCATGGCCGACTACCTGGCCGAACTCGCTGGCAAGTACCCGATCTTCTCGATCGAGGACGGCATGGCGGAAGACGACTGGGAAGGCTGGAAGTCCCTGACCGACAAGATCGGTGCCAAGGTTCAGCTCGTCGGCGACGATCTCTTCGTCACCAATTCCTCGCGCCTTCGCGACGGTATCAAGATGGGCGTTGCCAACTCCATCCTGGTTAAAGTCAACCAGATCGGCTCGCTGTCGGAAACGCTCGATGCGGTCTCGACCGCTAACCGCGCCGCCTACACCGCCGTCATGTCGCATCGCTCGGGTGAAACCGAAGACTCCACCATTGCCGATCTCGCGGTTGCCACCAACTGCGGCCAGATCAAGACCGGCTCGCTCGCCCGCTCGGATCGGACCGCAAAGTACAATCAGCTGATCCGCATCGAGGAAGCGCTCGGCCCGCAGGCACGTTACGCGGGCACATCTATCCTGCGCGGCTGATCTTCATTTTCAACGTCTGCTCGAAACCCGCGCCACGTGTGGCGCGGGTTTTTTATTGCCCGCCAATCGCGGTCAATGATCGGTTAATACATCAGCGCTAACTTGGCGAAAAGTTTTGCGTATCAGGGCGTTGTCGGCATGTGGACCAGGCATCATAAAAAGAAGAAATTCGGTCGTCTCATTCTCCCTGCCGTGACCATCGCATTCCTCTCCTACTTCGGTTATCATTCCCTTCATGGTGATTATGGTCTGCGCGCAGCGCAGGAGTTCGAGCGACAGCGCTTTGCGCGCAGTTCGGAGCTTGCTGTTCTTGTTGCCCAGCGTACGAGCCTTGAGAAGGAAGTCGGCCTGTTGAGCGACGGCTCGCTGGATGAGGACATCATCGACGAGAAGGCGCGCTATCAGCTGAATATGTCGCGACCGGACGAAATCGTCATCTTCAATACCTATTTCTAATTAACTGAAATCAAGTTAATCAAAAATATGCAAGAAAATACAATAGCTTGTGTGGAATGCAAGCTATGCATTTCTAGCATTGCCGCCGCGCCTTTTCTTGCTTATCCTGCATCCAACGATAGAGCATGCATAACCCATGGGAGGGATGAATGGCGCCGCGAAAATCCGCGACTGCTTCTAGCCGGAAAACGACTGCAAAAGTTGCCGGCAAGGAATTCACCGGAAAAAATATGCCTGAATTTGGTGCGGACGAAGAGCTTCACGCGTATCGTGAAATGCTTCTGATCCGCCGCTTCGAAGAAAAGGCCGGCCAGCTTTACGGCATGGGCTTCATCGGCGGTTTCTGTCACCTCTACATCGGCCAGGAAGCCGTTGTGGTGGGCATGCAGATGGCGCAGAAGGAAGGTGACCAGGTCATCACCGCCTATCGCGACCATGGTCACATGCTGGCGGCTGGCCTCAGTGCCCGTGGCGTCATGGCCGAATTGACCGGTCGTCGCAGCGGCCTGTCGAAGGGCAAGGGCGGCTCCATGCACATGTTCTCGAAAGAGAAGCATTTTTATGGCGGCCACGGCATCGTCGGTGCGCAGGTTTCGCTCGGCACCGGTCTCGCCTTCGCCAACAAGTATCGCGGCAATGACAATGTGTCCGTTGCCTATTTCGGCGATGGCGCTGCCAACCAGGGCCAGGTCTACGAAAGCTTCAACATGGCGGCGCTCTGGAAGCTGCCGATCATCTACATCGTCGAGAACAACCGTTACGCCATGGGCACGTCGACCGCCCGTGCGACGGCGCAGTCGAACTACTCCCTGCGCGGTTCCGGCTTCGGCATTCCGGGCGTACAGGTCGATGGCATGGATGTGCGCGCCGTCAAGGCGGCGGCTGACGAGGCGCTTGAGCACTGCCGTTCCGGCAAGGGCCCGATCATCCTCGAAATGCTGACCTATCGCTATCGTGGTCACTCGATGTCCGACCCGGCAAAGTATCGTTCCAAGGAAGAAGTGCAGAAGATGCGCTCGGAGCAGGATCCGATCGAGCAGGTGAAGGCTCGCCTTCTCGAAAAGGGCTGGGCCAATGAGGATCAGCTGAAGGCAATCGACAAGGACGTTCGCGACATCGTCGCCGACAGTGCCGATTTCGCCCAGGCCGATCCGGAGCCGGATGTTTCCGAGCTCTACACCGACATTCTTCTGTAATCGGGGAGGGAACCCATGCCGATCGAATTTTTGATGCCCGCCCTTTCTCCGACCATGGAAGAAGGCACGCTTTCCAAGTGGATCAAGCAGGAAGGCGACACCGTTAAGTCTGGCGATGTGATCGCCGAGATCGAGACCGACAAGGCGACCATGGAAGTGGAAGCCGTCGACGAAGGTATCCTCGGCAAGCTTCTGGTTGCCGCCGGCACCGAAGGCGTCAAGGTGAATACCCCGATTGCTGTCCTGCTGCAGGATGGTGAAAGCGCCGACGCTGCTCCGGCTGCGAAGGCTGCTGCGCCGCAGGTGGCCCAGGAAGAAAAGCCGACCGAGACCGGCTCGGCTTCCGCACCTGTACCGGCTGCGCCGGTGGCGCCGACCGCCGCCGATCCGGATATTCCGGCTGGCACCGAAATGGTCACGATGACGGTGCGTGAAGCGCTGCGCGAAGCCATGGCGGAGGAAATGCGCGCCAACCCGGATGTCTTCATCATGGGTGAGGAAGTCGCCGAATATCAGGGCGCCTACAAGATCACGCAGGGCCTGCTCGCCGAGTTCGGCGCCAAGCGCGTCGTTGACACCCCGATCACCGAGCATGGCTTTGCCGGCGTCGGCGTCGGTGCGGCAATGACCGGTCTGCGTCCGATCGTCGAGTTCATGACATTCAACTTCGCCATGCAGGCGATCGACCAGATCATCAACTCGGCTGCCAAGACACTCTATATGTCGGGCGGCCAGATGGGTGCGCCGATCGTCTTCCGTGGTCCCAATGGTGCGGCTGCCCGCGTCGGCGCCCAGCACAGCCAGGACTATGCGGCCTGGTACAGCCAGATCCCGGGCCTCAAAGTCATCATGCCGTATACGGCGGCTGACGCGAAGGGCCTGCTGAAGGCCGCCATCCGCGATCCGAACCCGATCATCTTCCTCGAGAACGAAATCCTCTACGGTCACTCGTTCGAAGTGCCGAAGATGGATGATTTCGTCCTGCCGATCGGCAAGGCACGCATCCACAAGACCGGCAAGGACGTGACCATCGTGTCCTTCGGTATCGGCATGACTTACGCCACCAAGGCAGTTGCCGAGCTGGAAAAGGAAGGCATCGACGTCGAACTGATCGACCTGCGCACCATCCGCCCGATGGATCTTCCGACCGTGATCGAATCGGTCAAGAAGACCGGCCGTCTGGTCACCGTCGAGGAAGGTTATCCGCAGGGTTCCGTCGGCACCGAAATTGCCACCCGCGTCATGCAGCAGGCCTTCGACTATCTCGATGCGCCGATCCTGACGATCGCCGGCAAGGACGTACCGATGCCTTACGCGGCCAATCTCGAAAAGCTCGCTCTGCCGAATGTCGGCGAAGTGGTTCAGGCCGTCAAAACCGTCTGCTACAAGTAAGGGGAGGCTAGGGTCATGCCGATCAATATCACCATGCCGGCGCTCTCTCCGACGATGGAAGAGGGCAATCTGGCCAAGTGGCTGGTCAAGGAAGGCGACACCGTCAAGTCCGGCGATGTCATCGCCGAGATCGAGACCGACAAGGCGACCATGGAAGTGGAAGCCGTCGATGAAGGCGTCGTTGCCAAGCTGGTCGTTCCCGCCGGCACAGAAGCCGTCAAGGTCAATGCCGTGATCGCCATCCTCGCCGTCGATGGCGAGGATGTTGCGGCCGCAGCGGCTGGTGGCGGATCCGCTGCGCCGGCCAAGGCGGAGGCACCGGCTACCGCTCCGGCACCCGCAGCATCGCCGGCTCCGGCTGCTGCCCCAGCCCCAGCCCCTGTTGCTACGGCTGCAGCCCAGTCCGGCGACCGCGTTTTTGCATCGCCGCTTGCCCGTCGTCTGGCAAAGGAAGCCGGTCTCGACCTGTCGGCCGTTTCAGGTTCCGGTCCGAAGGGCCGTGTCGTCAAGAGCGATGTCGAAAAGGCCGTGACCACCGGGGGCACCAAGGCGGCACCTGCTGCTGCCGCACCGTCGGCTGCTCCCGCTCCAGTCTTGGCAAAGGGCGCTTCCGACGAAGCGGTTCTCAAGAACTTCGCCGAAGGCTCCTACGAACTCGTGCCGCATGACGGCATGCGCAAGACGATTGCCAAGCGCCTGGTCGAATCCAAGCAGACGATCCCGCATTTCTACGTCTCCGTCGATTGCGAACTCGACACACTGCTGGCGCTGCGTGCCCAGTTGAACGATGCGGCACCCCGCAAGGACAGTGCGCCGGCCTACAAGCTCTCGGTCAACGACATGGTCATCAAGGCCCTGGCGCTTGCCCTGCGTGATGTGCCGGATGCCAACGTTTCCTGGACCGAAAGTGCCATGGTCAAGCACAAGCACGCCGATGTCGGCGTTGCCGTGTCGATCCCAGGCGGCCTGATCACCCCGATCATCCGCAGCGCCGAGTTGAAGACCCTGTCGGCGATCTCGACCGAAATGAAGGATCTCGGCAAGCGGGCCAAGGACCGCAAGCTGAAGCCCGAGGAATACCAGGGCGGCACGACTGCCGTGTCCAATATGGGCATGATGGGCGTGAAAAGCTTCTCTGCCGTCGTCAATCCGCCGCATGCCACCATCCTGGCGGTCGGCGCGGGCGAAGAGCGGGTCGTGGTCAAGAATGGCGAAATGAAGATCGCCAATGTCATGACCGTGACGCTGTCGACCGACCATCGCTGCGTCGATGGCGCGCTCGGTGCCGAACTGCTCGGCGCCTTCAAGCGCTACATCGAAAATCCGATGGGCATGCTGGTCTGACGAGGGAGCGGGTGCATGAAATCCGTTCTCTGCTACGGCGATAGCCTGACCTGGGGATACGATCCGGTAAATCCGGGTCGTCATGCCTATGAGGACCGCTGGACGAGCGTCTTGCAAAAGGCGCTCGGGCACGGTGTCAGGGTGATCGCCGAAGGGTTGAACGGCCGCACCACCGCCTATGACGATCATCTCGCCGATTGCGAGCGCAATGGCGTCAAGCTGCTGCCGACTGTGCTGGAAACCCACAAGCCGCTGGACCTGGTCATCCTGCTGCTCGGCACCAACGACATGAAGCGCGGCATTGGCGGTTCGGCGATTGCAGCGACCAAGGGTGTTGATCGCCTGATCAAGCAGATCCGGCATCATGACTGGGGCTTCGGCTATGAAGGTCCCGACATTCTGCTCGTTTCGCCACCAGTGATTTGCCATACGGCCAATGTGCATTTCGCCGCCATGTTCAGGGGTGGACTGGAGGAATCGCAGATGCTCGCGAGCCTCTACCGCGATCTCGCGGACGAGGCGGGTTGCGGCTTCTTCGATGCGGGTTCGGTGGCGAAGACCTCGCCGCTGGATGGCATCCATCTTGACGCCGAAAATACCCGTGCGATCGGCCGTGGACTGGAGCCGATCGCACGCATGATGCTCGGGATATAGACTGGCTTATTCCAATGGAGGTCGGGGCGACAAAGGCCGGCGCCATTGATCAAAATCAAGGAGTGAATGTGCCCTGTGCTTAGGGTGTTGCCGTGGACCTTCAAAGAGGAGACGGAAACATGTCGAACACACCGCACGAACTGGCCGCTGAATTTCCGGAACACGTCGCGCTGATACGCCATCTGAAGGAAACGGATGGACATTTTGCCAGACTGCTCGAGACCTATCACGAGGTCAACGGGACGATCCATCGCGCTGAAACCAATATCGAGCCTGCAGACGACTTCCGCATAGTCGAACTACGTAAGAAGCGGATGCAGCTCAAGGACGAAATCTACGGGATGCTGGTTCGTCATGAACCGGAAGCCGAAACGCCCGCCGCTTGAGGCGGGTTGTGCTTCCAGTCCCGTTTGAACCTCCGGCGCCAGTCGACCGGAGGCTCTGATAACCGAGGAGTGGAAGCACCCATGTCGAATGCCTATGACGTCATCATTATCGGTTCCGGCCCTGGTGGCTACATTGCTGCGATCCGTGCCGCCCAGCTCGGCATGAAGGTCGCCGTGGTCGAGCGCGAGCATCTGGCCGGCATCTGCTCCAACTGGGGCTGCATCCCGACCAAGGCTTTGCTGCGTTCGGCTGACGTCCTGCATGCCGCCCAGCATGCCAAGAGCTTCGGCCTGACCCTGGAAGGCTCGATCAAGCCGGACCTGATGGCAATCGTCGCCCGGTCGCGCGGCATTGCCGAGCGCATGAATGCCGGCGTCGGCTTCCTCTTCAAGAAGAACAAGGTCGATATCATCTGGGGCGAGGCGAAGCTGAGCAAGCCGGGCGAGGTTGTCGTATCCAAGACCGCAAAGCCGATCGTGCAGCCGCAGGCGCCGCTTCCGAAGAACACGCTGGGCGAAGGCACCTATACCGCCAAGCACATCATCATTGCCACCGGTGCACGCCCGCGCGCGCTGCCCGGCATCGAGCCGGACGGCAAGCTGATCTGGACCTATTTCGACGCGATGAAGCCGGAAGCCATGCCGAAGTCGCTGCTGGTCATGGGCTCGGGCGCGATCGGCATCGAATTCGCGTCCTTCTACCGCACCATGGGCGTCGACGTGACCGTCGTCGAATTGATGAGCCAGGTCATGCCGGTGGAAGACATCGAGATCTCGAACTTCGCCAAGAAGCAGTTCGACAAGCAGGGCATGAAGATCATTCTCGACGCCAAGGTGTCCAAGGTCGAGAAGGGCGCCGACAGCATCACCGCGCATGTCGAGAAGAAGGACGGCTCGGTTGAGAAGATCACCGCTGACCGGATGATCTCGGCCGTCGGCGTTCAGGGCAATATCGAAAATCTCGGTCTTGAAACGCTGGGCATCAAGACCGATCGCGGCTGCATCGTCATCGACGGTTATGGCAAGACCAATGTGCCGGGCGTCTATGCCATCGGTGACGTTGCCGGCCCGCCGATGCTCGCCCACAAGGCCGAGCATGAAGCCGTGATCTGCATCGAGAAGATCGCTGGCCTGCCGAACGTGCATCCGATGGACAAGCTGAAAATCCCCGGCTGCACCTATTGCAACCCGCAGGTCGCCTCTGTCGGTTTGACCGAAGCGAAAGCCAAGGCCGAGGGCCGCGATATCCGCGTCGGTCGCTTCCCCTTTGCCGGCAACGGCAAGGCGATCGCGCTCGGCGAGGACCAGGGCCTGGTCAAGACCATCTTCGACAAGAAGACCGGCGAATTGATCGGCGCACACATGGTCGGCGCCGAAGTGACCGAACTGATCCAGGGTTTCGTGGTGGCGATGAACCTCGAAACCACCGAAGAGGAGCTGATGCACACCATCTTCCCGCATCCGACCATTTCGGAGACGATGAAGGAAAGCGTGCTCGACGCCTATGGCAAGGTCTTGAACGCCTGAGGCGGTTGTGACCACAAATCCTGACGCCTATATAGGCGTCAGGTTTCAACAGAATGTTCGAAAAGGATTACGCCGTGGCAGGCTTTGAAGTCGGTATTCTCGCGACGATCTTTTTTGGCGGTCTCGCCGGATGGCTCGCGGGCAAGCTCATGGATATGCGCTTCGGCGTCTTCATGAACATCGTCATCGGTATCGTCGGTGCGGCGATCGCAGCCGCCATTTTCCGCCGGCTGGGCATTTTTGTCGAAGGCGATTGGCTCGGCTATCTGATCACCAGCTTTGTCGGCGCGAGCATTCTTCTCTTCATCGCCAGGCTTGTCCGGCGGTAAACAAAAAGGCCGCAGACGCGGCACAGGGACTTCATCATGGTCACCATTCTCGACAGGATCAATCTCGCGCCCGCAACGGCGGACGAAAAGCGCGTGCGTCATCCGGAAAAGGCCCACAAGCCGGACACGGAAGTGTTGCGCAAGCCGGAATGGATCCGCGTCAAGGCCCCGACATCCAAGGGCTATCACGAGACGCGTGAGCTAGTGCGCAGCCACAAGCTGGTGACTGTCTGCGAGGAGGCTGGCTGCCCGAATATCGGCGAGTGCTGGGAAAAGAAGCACGCGACCTTCATGATCATGGGCGAGATCTGTACGCGCGCCTGTGCCTTTTGCAACGTCGCGACCGGCAAGCCGAATGCGCTCGATTTGGCCGAGCCTGAAAACGTGGCAAAAGCCGTCAAGCAAATGGGTCTGTCCCATGTTGTCATCACCTCGGTGGACCGTGACGACCTCGAAGACGGTGGCGCCGAACATTTCGAAAAGGTGATCTGGGCCATCCGCGCCGCTTCGCCGGAAACGACGATCGAGATCCTGACCCCGGACTTCCTGAAGAAGCCAGGCGCGCTCGAGCGCGTCGTCGCCGCCAAGCCGGACGTCTTCAACCACAATATGGAAACCGTTCCGGGCAACTATCTGACCGTTCGTCCCGGCGCCCGTTATTTCCACTCGGTGCGTCTGCTGCAGCGGGTCAAGGAACTCGACCCGACGATGTTCACCAAGTCGGGCATCATGGTCGGCCTTGGCGAAGAGCGCAACGAAGTGCTGCAACTGATGGACGACCTGCGCACTGCCGATGTCGATTTCCTCACCATCGGCCAGTACCTGCAGCCGACCCGCAAGCACCACGCGGTGATGAGCTTCGTCACGCCGGACGAATTCAAGTCCTATGAGACCGTGGCCTATGCCAAGGGCTTCCTGATGGTCTCGTCGAGCCCACTGACCCGCTCGTCGCATCATGCCGGCGACGACTTTGCCCGGCTCAAGGCAAATCGCGACAAGGCACAGGCGGCGCGGGGCTAGTCTCCACTCTGTCAGTTCGGACGAAATCATGATAAAGGGTTTCCATGACAAACTGACGGAGCGACTTTTTCGAACGGCAAATGTTCCGGGCTTTCCACCCGACGTTGTCGAGCGTGCACGGCGGAAGTTGATGGCACTGCATGCTGCCAATGGTCTGATGGACCTTCGCGTGCCGCCGAGTAATCGGCTGGAAATGCTGAAGGGCCGTCGAGCCGGGCAATACTCGATCAGGATCAATGATCAGTGGCGCATCTGTTTTCGTTGGGTTGATGGCGATGCGGTTGATGTCGAGGTCTGTGATTATCATTGAGGAGCGTCATGCTGCACATTCCTGAAGATCCGGTACATCCAGGGCGAATCTTGTTTGATGATTTTCTGGAAGATTATGGCTTGGCTATCGATAAAGTGGCTGCCGATACCGGAATTGTCACCGAAGAGCTTTCCGACATCAGGGACGGTAAGGCGGGGATTACGGCGGAAATCGCACTTCGGCTGTCCCGCTATTTCTCGAATTCTCCTGAATTCTGGCTGAATCTGCAACGTGCCTATGATTTGTCGCTCGCGCAAAAAACGGCGACAGGTCTGGATCGTATCCAGCCTGTTCACGCGGCATAGCTTTGGATCATGCCACATTACATCCCCGCCGATACAGCCGCCGCGGACCTCCTGAAAGCTGCGGACCGTATCATGGTCATCGGCTGCTCGGGCGGCGGCAAGAGCACCTTGTCGCAAAAGCTCTGCGCCTATCTAGATTTGCCTTATATCTCCATGGATCGCGACTTTTTCTGGCTGCCCGGTTGGATCAAACGCGCCAAACCCGAAGAGCGTAGGCTGATTTCCGATGCTGTCGCTCTTGATCGTTGGCTGATGGATGGTTCCGGTCCGTCCACATTCGATCTGCGGGTGCCGCGCACCCATCTCGTCCTTTGGGTCAAACGGTCGCGTTGGGCATGCCTGTGGGGTGTCGCAAAGCGCGGGATCCGCTATATCGGCCGCACCCGCCCCGACATGGCGCCGGGATGCGTCGAGCGCTTTCCCGATATCGAGTTCCTGCGCTATATCTGGACCTTCGACAGGACTTTCGCCCCGCGCATCGCTGGCGAACTGGAGCTGCACGGGCCGGACATCCCGGTTCTTGTGCTGAAATCCCGCAAAGACATGCAGCGCCTGCTTGATCTTGTTGGCGCGCCTGCTTAAGTCGGCTCCATGCCACAGTTTGAAACCCGCCGCCTTGTCACGCATTCTCCCGATCGGATGTACGATCTCGTCGCCGATGTGGAGCGCTATCCTGACTTTCTGCCGCTCTGCGAAGCGCTTGTCATTCGTTCGCGCCGCGAGCGCGACGGCAAGGAACTGCTGATCGCCGACATGACGATTGGCTACAAGGCGATCCGCGAAACGTTTACGACGCAGGTCTTGCTCAATCCGGCCGAGCATATAATCGATGTCAAATACATCGAGGGGCCGTTCAAGTATCTCGACAATCGCTGGCGCTTCGAAAACGCGGGCGAGGGCGGCTGTGCGGTCAATTTCTTCATCGATTACGAATTCAAGAACCGCATTCTCGGCGCCCTCATGGGCTCGATGTTCGATCGCGCCTTCCGCATGTTCGCCGAAGCCTTCGAGGCGCGGGCCGACAAGATCTATGCCGCCGTTTGAACGGCTTTCATCAACAGTTCCAACGCTGTCTGCACGGTTGCGAGCCTGACACCGTCACGGCCGATCTCGCCATAGTACATGTCCCGATGCAGCACGAGACCCGACCGGCTCTTTAGTGCCAGATGAACCAGGCCAACCGGCTTGTCCGCCGTTCCGCCACCAGGGCCGGCGATGCCGGTCACGGCGACGGCGACATCGGCCTTCGACCGGTAAAGCGCGCCGTGGGCCATCTGCAGGGCGGTTTCGCGCGACACCGCGCCAAAGCTCGCAAGTGTGGCCGGCGCAACGCCGATCAGATCCGTCTTCGCCCCGTTCGTATAGGTGACAAAGCCACGGTCGACGACTGCGGACGAACCGGACACATCGGTCAGTGCGCCGGCAATCAGCCCACCGGTACAGGATTCGGCCGTCGCCACCATCCAGCCTCGCGCCCGGTAGAGCGCGATGATCTGCTCGGCAAGTCTGGCGGTTTCGGCAGGAAACAGGCTCATGCCGACCTGCCCTGAAACACCACGGTCGCCGTTGCAATGGCGGCGATGCCTTCGCGCCGCCCGACAAAGCCGATCGTCTCGTTGGTCGTTGCCTTGACCGAGCAGCGATCGAGCGAGATCCCCAGCATGTCCGACAGGTTTTCGCGCATTTCCTGCCGGCGCGGTCCGATCTTAGGCGCTTCGGCAATTAGCGAAATATCCGCATTCATGATCGTGCCGCCCGCATCGCGGACGATCCTGACGGCGTGTTCGACGAATATGCGCGAGGCCGCACCCCGCCATTGCGGATCAGATGGCGGAAAATGGTCGCCGATATCGCCCGCACCGCATGTCGCGAGCAAGGCGTCCGTCAAGGCGTGCAGCGCGACATCGGCGTCGGAGTGCCCCTTCAGGCGTTGATCATGCGGCAGGAAGATGCCGCACAGGGTCACGCCATCGCCGGGCTCTAGCTGGTGCACATCGTAGCCATTGCCGGTGCGCACGTCGGGAAGGGGGGCTGCCGTCAGTTTCTGGTCAGCCATGGCGATGTCCTTTTGCACGGTGAGTTTGACATTGTCGGCGGAGCCTTCGACCAACGTCACCTTAAGGCCGGCCCATTCGGCAATCGAGGCATCGTCGGTAAAATCAACATGATCCGCTTCTGCAGCGCGGTTGTGCGCGTCCAGAATGTCGGAAAACTGGAATGCCTGCGGAGTCTGGGCCGCATAGAGGCCAGTGCGCGAAATGGTATCCGTCACCAGGCCGTCCACGCCCCGCTTCACGGTGTCGGAAATCGGCAGCGCCGGCAGCAGTGCCGGGGAGCCATGGCTCAGACCGGCGTCGATTCGATCGAGCAGCATTCGATCGAGAAAGGGGCGCACGCCGTCATGGATGAGCACATGGCTGATGCCGTGCGGCTCCAGCGCCTTCAAGCCCTTCCGCACCGAGATCTGCCGTGTGGCGCCGCCCGATACGCAGAACACCGGAGCGTCGGCGGGAAGCTGTGCGCGCACAGCGTCAAACAGGGATTGATCATCGGGATGGATGACCACGACGATCGGGCCAGTTCTCGGCCAATCCAACAGGTGGCGAAGGGTGTGCCACAGCACCGGCCGGCCGCCAATCCTGCGGTATTGCTTGGGCCCTTCGACCGAAGCGCCGGCGCGTTCGCCTCTGCCGGCAGCCACCACGACGATACCGATTGTGCGCGTCAACTCTTGCTCCATCGCCTCGCCTGGTCCATGACACATTTTCTTCGCACCCGTGCTCTATCGGCTCGTTATCGTCTTTTCCAGCATTTGCCCGAAATTTTGTCGATGAGTCCGTAATGCCTCTTGGCAAGCGGCGGAACACTGGCTAAAAATAGTGCAAAACTCATGGATGCCCGAAAGATAATCAGTTGATTTCAGTTGCGTTAGATACGCCTTTCAGCATCGGCCCGGTGTCCATACGCAATCGTGTGGCGCTCGCGCCCATGTCTGGCGTTACCGATCTTCCGTTCCGCCAACTCGCCTTCGGTTTCGGCGCAGGCCTTGTGGTGACGGAGATGGTCGCGAGCCGCGAGTTAGTTTTCAATGCCGCAGAAAGCTGGAGCCGGTTGAAGGGCGCAGGCCTGACGCCGCACATGGTGCAGCTGGCCGGACGCGAGGCGTATTGGCTGGCCGAAGCGGCGAAGATTGCCGAGGCCAATGGTGCCGATATCGTCGATATCAATATGGGTTGCCCGGCGAAAAAGGTGATTGGCGGTTATGCCGGCTCGGCCCTGATGCGCGAGCCGGATCACGCATTGTCGCTGATCGAGGCGACGGTGAAGGCCGTAAAGATTCCCGTGACGGTCAAGATGCGCCTCGGCTGGGATGAGAATTCGATCAATGCACCGCAGATCGCAGCGAGGGCGGAAGCGGCGGGGGTACAGCTCATCACCATTCATGGCCGCACGCGCATGCAGTTCTACGAAGGGCGCGCGGACTGGGACGCAATCGCCGCCGTTGGCGATGCGATCAAGGTGCCGCTGATTGCCAATGGCGATGTGGAAAGCCGCGAGGATGCGGCCGAGATCCTGCGCCGGTCCGGTGCGGATGCCGTGATGGTTGGACGTGCCTGCCAAGGGCGGCCCTGGCATGCCGGCTGGCTTGCCGGAGCGGCCGCGCCCACAGTCTCGGAAATTCCGGCACTTGCTGTCGAACATTACCGCATGATGCTGGCCCACTACGGTGCCGAGGTCGGCATTCGCCATGCGCGCAAGCACCTCGGGTGGTATCTAGGCCATCACGCACCGGCGCTTCCTGCGGAGGCCAAGGTCGCGATCATGACCTCGAAAGATCCGGATTTCGTCATGAACGCCATGTCGGCCGCACTTTCTGCCGGGCTTGACCCGCAATCAAGACAGGAGGCCGCATGACGGCGAACACAACAGGCAACGGCTTGGCAATGGCGGTCTTGAACGCCATCCAGAATCCCGTGGTCATGGTCGATGCCAATGGCCATATCGCCTTTGCCAACTGGGAGGCCGAGGCGTTTTTCGGCGCGAGCGCGAGCCATCTGGCGCGCTACCGCCTCTCGACCTTCATTCCGTTCGGAAGCCCGCTTTTATCCCTGATCGAACAGGTGCGCGAGCGCCTGGCGCCGGTCAACGAGTACCGCGTCGACCTGAGTTCGCCACGCCTCGGCCAGGAGAAGCTTGTCGACATCTATGTTGCGCCGGTCGTCAGCCAGCCGGGCAATGTCGTCATCGTCTTCCAGGAACGCTCGATGGCCGACAAGATCGACCGTCAGCTCACCCACCGCGCAGCGGCCCGATCGGTAACCGGCCTAGCCTCGATGCTGGCGCATGAGATCAAGAACCCGCTGTCTGGTATTCGCGGCGCCGCACAGCTCCTCGAAACCGCCGTCACCGATGAAGACCGTGCGTTGACCCGGCTGATCTGCGATGAAACCGATCGTATCGTCTCGCTTGTCGACCGCATGGAAGTGTTTTCCGACGAACGTCCTGTCGATCGCCAGTCGATCAACATCCACTCGGTTCTCGATCAGGTGAAGGCGGTTGCCAAGGCAGGCTTTGCCCGCAACATCCGCATCACCGAGAGTTATGACCCGTCATTGCCATCGGTTTTCGCCAACCGCGATCAACTGGTGCAGGTGTTTCTCAATCTGGTGAAGAACGCGTCCGAGGCGATCGGCGATCGCTCCGACGGCGAGATCCAGTTGACCACGGCCTATCGTCCCGGAATTCGGCTATCGGTCGCCGGTTCGCGGGAAAAGATCTCGCTGCCGCTTGAATTCTGCGTGCATGACAATGGACCGGGTGTGCCTTCCGATCTGCTGCCACATCTCTTCGACCCTTTCATCACCACCAAGACCAATGGTTCGGGCCTCGGTCTCGCTTTGGTTGCCAAGATCATCGGGGCCCATGGCGGGATTGTCGAATGCGACAGTCAGGCCAACCGAACGACATTCCGGGTGCTCATGCCGATGTCCAAAGAGATAGCGCTTGATGATGCGCCTCTCGCGAAATCCACAGGAACAAATTGATGACAGCCACGATCCTTGTTGCTGACGACGATGCAGCGATCCGCACAGTCTTGAACCAGGCCCTGACCCGGGCCGGTTACGATGTGCGTATCACCTCCAACGCCGCCACGCTTTGGCGCTGGATTTCCGCCGGTGAGGGTGATCTGGTCGTGACCGACGTCATCATGCCGGACGAAAATGCCTTCGACCTTCTGCCCCGCATCAAGAAGGCGCGGCCGGATCTGCCGGTTCTCGTCATGAGCGCGCAAAACACCTTCATGACCGCCATCAAGGCATCCGAAAAGGGCGCCTATGATTACCTGCCAAAGCCTTTCGACCTGACGGAATTGATCGCCATCATCGGCCGGGCTCTCGCCGAGCCGAAGAAGAAGCCGGCGCGTCTCGACGACGACATGCAGGACGGCATGCCGCTGGTCGGTCGCTCGGCCGCGATGCAAGAAATTTACCGCGTGCTTGCCCGCCTGATGCAGACAGACCTGACGCTGATGATCACAGGTGAGTCGGGCACCGGCAAGGAACTGGTCGCCAAGGCGCTGCACGACTATGGCAAGCGCCGCAACGGTCCTTTCGTCGCCATCAACATGGCCGCAATTCCGCGCGATCTGATTGAATCGGAACTGTTCGGTCACGAGAAGGGCGCCTTTACCGGCGCGCAGAACCGCTCGACCGGCCGTTTTGAACAGGCAGAAGGCGGAACACTGTTCCTCGACGAAATCGGCGACATGCCGATGGATGCGCAGACCCGGCTGCTCCGCGTCCTGCAGCAAGGCGAATACACGACGGTTGGTGGCCGGACTCCAATTCGCACCGATGTCCGTATCGTCGCTGCCACCAACAAGGACCTGAAACACTCGATCAACCAGGGCCTTTTCCGCGAAGACCTCTATTACCGCCTGAACGTGGTGCCGCTGCGCCTGCCGCCGCTGCGCGACCGTGCCGAGGATATTCCCGATCTGGTCCGCCACTTCATCCAGCAGGGCGAAAAGGAAGGCCTCGATTCCAAGCGTTTCGAACATGAAGCGCTGGAAGTGATGAAGGCCTATGCCTGGCCGGGCAACGTGCGCGAACTCGAGAATGTCGTGCGCCGCCTGATGGCACTTTACCCACAGGACGTCATCGCGCGCGAAGTTGTGGAACAGGAACTGCGGGCCGATATCGCAGACAGTCCGATCACCAAGGCCGGCATGCCGACCGGTTCGATGACCATTTCCCAGGCCGTCGAAGAGAACATGCGCACGTATTTTGCCGGCTTCGGCGATGCGCTTCCACCGTCCGGTCTTTACGATCGCGTTCTGACGGAAATGGAGTATCCGCTGATCCTTGCCGCCCTGACCGCCACCCGTGGCAATCAGATCAAGGCGGCCGATCTTCTCGGCTTGAACCGCAATACGCTGCGTAAAAAGATCCGTGAACTGGGTGTCTCGGTGTACAGAAGCTCGCGTTCGGCTTGACAAGCCGAAAGCCCCCGTTGCAATTTCGCCACATTGCGTTGCTCAAAAGCCACGTTGCCGTTGCTCCTTGCAATCCGATCCGGATTCCTGGCCCGGCACCACGCCTTTGCAAATGACAATTCAGCGATCTGGAGCTTTGCCCGGGTCGTCGCGAGAACGGCCCTGAACGGGCCTGGGGGAAACAGATGGTGAGCTTGAGAAGAGCGTCGGTTGCGGACGCCGACGCTGCGTTGGCTCAGGATCGGCGTGCCTCGTTTGCTCTCCCGGGCCTTTTGGTGGCAAGCGGCGCTTTGATCTGTGCCATCTTTACATTGCCTATTCTCCTCGGCCTGACGCCGATCGAACCGACATCGCAGGTGCTGGTCGCATCGGCTGCGGTCAACTCGCTTTTCATCGTCGGTCTGATGTTCCTGATCGGCCGGGAGGTCACGCGCCTGTTCCGCGCCCGCAGCCGTGGTCGCGCCGCCGCGCGTTTGCATGTCCGCATCGTTGCGCTGTTTTCGATCATTGCGATTACACCGGCGATCCTGGTGGCGATCTTTGCCTCGATCACCCTAAATGTCGGTTTGGATCGCTGGTTCTCGCTGCGCACGCAATCGATCGTCTCGTCGTCGATGAACGTGGCGCAGGCCTATATGATGGAGAATGCCAGCTATCTTCAGGGCCAAACCATCTCCATGGCCAATGACCTGGAGCGCAACCGGTCGCTGTTTTATCTGGACCGCACCGGCTTCGTCGAACTCCTGACCCGCCAGGCACGCGGTCGCGGCATGCTCGGCGCCTTTCTGGTCCGTGAAGACGGATCGGCAATCACACAGGCCGATATCCAGACGGAAAAGCCGCTGCCAGCCATTCCGCGCGATGCCCTGCAGAGCGCCTCCGCCGGCCAGCCGACGCTGATCCCGCCCGGCGTGACCAATCTTGTCGGCGCCATCATCCAGCTCGATTCGATCTCCGGAACCTTCCTCTACACGATCAGGGCAGTGGACCCGAAGGTCATGGCCGCCATGCGGCTGATGGAAGAGAACACGGCCGAATACAAGGCGATGGAAGACGGTCGCACCACCCTGCAGATCGCCTTTGCCATTCTCTATCTCGGCTTTGCCCTGATCGTGCTGCTCGCCGCCATCTGGACCGCGATCGCCGTCGCAGACCGTATCGTGCGGCCGATCCGGTTGTTGATTGGCGCCGCCGACAGCATTGCCTCCGGCAACCTCAATGTGATCGTTCCAGTACGCGCCGCCGACGGCGATGTCGGCAGCCTTTCGCGAACCTTCAACAAGATGATCACCCAGATCCGCACCCAGCGCGACGAGATCCTCGAGGCAAAGGACGAGGTCGATGACCGACGCCGGTTCATCGAGGCGGTTCTCTCGGGGGTTACGGCGGCCGTTATCGGCGTCGAGGACGACGGCGTCATAACGATCGTCAATCCGTCGGCCGAATTCTTCCTTGGCCTGTCTGCCGACCAACTGATAGGCCAGAAAATAGCCCTGGTCGCCCCGGAGGTGGACCGCGTGCTCGCCGAAGCGGCGGTTCGCCATCGCGGCGAATATCGCGAGCAGATCAACCTGATCCGCGGCGGCAAGGAGCGGACGCTGAACGTGCAGGTGACGCGCGAGGAAACGCGGGGCTCCGCCGACAGCTACGTGATCACGCTCGACGATTTCACCGATCTGGTCATCGCCCAGCGCTCGTCAGCCTGGGCTGACGTTGCCCGGCGCATTGCCCATGAAATCAAGAATCCCCTGACCCCGATCCAGCTGTCGGCCGAGCGCCTGAAGCGACGCTATGGCAAGCAGATCGCCGAGGACGACAAGGCGGTGTTCAACCAGTGCACCGACACCATCGTCCGTCAGGTCGAGGATATCGGTCGCATGGTCGACGAATTCTCCGCGTTCGCCCGCATGCCCAAACCGACAAAGCAGCGGGCTGATCTGCGTGAAATCCTCAAAGATGCCGTCTTCCTGCGCGAGATGGGCAGCACCGAGATCGAGTTTCAGCGCGACTTCGGCGACGAGGCGCTCGAAGGCAGTTTCGACGCACGCATGCTGTCGCAGGCTGTCGGTAACATCGTCAAGAATGCCGTCGAAGCGATTGAGGCGGTGCCGGCCGAGGATCTCGGTAGTGGTGGCAAGATCCTGGTGCGCTCGTATTTTGATCGCGACCTTGATCGTTTTGCCGTCGATGTGATCGACAACGGTCGCGGCCTGCCGGTGGAAAATCGGCACCGTATTCTCGAACCCTATATGACGATGCGAGATAAAGGCACCGGCCTCGGTCTCGCGATCGTCAAAAAGATCATTGAAGAGCATGGCGGGCAGCTCGAGCTGCATGATGCACCGGCCGATTTTGACCGGGGCAGGGGCGCGATGATCCGCATCATCCTGCCGCGCATCGACGCTGCCGCCATGGAAAGCGATAACGACAAGGAAAAGGTCTATGGCCTCTGATATTCTGGTAGTCGATGACGAAGAAGACATTCGCGAGATTGTCTCCGGCATCCTCAGTGACGAAGGTCACGAGACGCGCACCGCCCACGATGCCGACAGTGCACTTGCGGCCATTTCGGACCGTGCTCCGCGCCTGATTTTCCTTGATATCTGGATGCAGGGCAGCCGCCTCGACGGCCTGGCATTGCTTGACGAGATCAAGGTGCGTCATCCTGACCTGCCGGTGGTGATGATCTCCGGTCACGGCAATATCGAGACGGCTGTTTCAGCGATCAAGCGCGGGGCGTTCGATTTTATCGAAAAGCCGTTCAAGGCCGACCGGTTGATTTTGATCGCAGAGCGGGCGCTGGAGAATTCCAAGCTCAAGCGCGAAGTCTCCGATCTCAAGCGCCGCACCGGTGATGCCGTCGAACTGATCGGCACATCGGTTGCCGTCTCGCAACTGCGCCAGACGATCGAGAAGGTCGCGCCGACCAACAGCCGCATCATGATTTTCGGCCCCTCCGGCTGCGGCAAGGAACTTGTCGCCCGGATGATCCACAAGCGCTCGACGCGCAACGGCGGCCCTTTCGTGTCGCTGAATGCTGCCGCCATCACGCCGGACCGTATGGAAATGGCATTGTTCGGGACCGAGGGAACGCCCGGACAACCCCGCCGGATTGGCGCATTGGAAGAAGCCCATCGCGGCATTCTCTATCTGGACGAAATCGGTGAAATGCCGCGCGAAACGCAGAACAAGATCTTGCGCGTGCTGGTCGACCAGCAGTTCGAACGCGTTGGCGGTTCCAAACGCGTCAAGGTCGACGTGCGGATCATTTCGTCAAGCGCCTACAATCTTGAAAGCATGATCGCCGAGGGACGGTTCCGCGAGGATCTGTTCCACCGACTTGCTGTGGTTCCGATCAAGGTTCCGGCGCTCGCCGAGCGGCGAGAGGACATCCCGTTCCTCGTCGACATGTTCATGCGCCAGATCTCAGAGCAGGCGGGTATTCGCCAACGCAAGATTGGCGAAGATGCCATGGCCGTGCTGCAGGCGAACGATTGGCCGGGCAATATCCGCCAGCTGCGCAACAATATCGAGCGCTTGATGATCCTCGCCCGCGGCGACGCACCGGAGACCGCGATCTCGGCAGAGATGTTGCCGCAGGACCTGTCCGACATGCTGCCGAAAGTCTCGGCCAGTAACGACACCCACATCATGACCCTGCCTTTGCGCGAGGCGCGTGAAATGTTCGAACGCGACTATCTGATAGCCCAGATCAATCGTTTTGGCGGCAACATCTCGCGCACCGCGGAATTCGTCGGCATGGAGCGCTCGGCACTCCATCGCAAACTGAAATCCCTTGGCGTATAACTGAGTCTGCAGTGCCGGACGATTGAGCCGGCCGGCCGGGAAAGGCATTCATGAAGGTCATCATTTGTGGCGCGGGGCAGGTGGGCTACGGCATCGCCGAGCGCCTGTCCCAGGAAGACAATGATGTGTCGGTCATCGATACGTCGGCATCACTTGTCAGCCACATTACCGAGACGCTGGACGTGCGCGGCTATGTCGGGCACGGCGCGCATCCCGATGTCCTGGCCAAGGCGGGCGCCGATCAGGCGGATATGCTGATTGCAGTGACGCTTTACGATGAAATCAACATGACCGCCTGCCAGGTGGCGCATTCCCTGTTCAATGTGCCGACCAAGATTGCCCGTATTCGGTCGCAGAATTACCTGCGTCCGGAATATTCCGATCTCTTCAGTCGCGACAATCTTCCGATCGATGTGACCATTTCGCCCGAGATCGAAGTCGGCAAGATGGTGCTTCGTCGTATTTCCTTCCCCGGGGCGACAGATGTCGTGCGTTTTGCCGACGACAACATCGCCATGCTGGCGATTGAATGCATGGAAGACTGCCCGGTCGTCGATACGCCCTTGCAGCAGCTGAGCGAACTGTTTCCCGACCTGATGGCGACCGTCGCGGCCATTTATCGCAATGGCAAATTGATGATCGCCCGTTCGGAGGATCACCTGCTGGTCGGCGACCTGGCCTATGTCATCTGCCAGCGCGAACATGTTCGACGCACGCTCGGCCTGTTCGGCCATGAAGAGCAGGAAGCTGCGCGCATCGTGATCGCCGGCGGCGGCAATATCGGCTACTACGTCGCCAGAACGATCGAAGAGATGCAGCCAAAGACCCGGATCAAGATCATCGAGAATGATCGTGATCGCGCCGTCTATGTCTCCGATCAGCTGCGCGAAGGCATCGTTCTGCATGGTTCGGCGCTTGACCAGCACATCCTGCAACAGGCGGACATTCAGGACGCCGACCTGATGATCACGCTGACCAACAATGACCAGACCAATATCCTCAGTGCGGCTATGGCCAAGCGCCTCGGCTGCAAATCGGGCATGGCGCTGATCAACAGCCCGTCCTTCCACGACCTGGCTGCATCGATCGGCATCGACGCCTACATCAATCCACGCGCAGTGACGATTTCCCGTGTTCTGCAACATGTGCGCAAGGGCCGTATTCTGGCGGTGTATGCGGTTCAAAAGGGCATGGCGGAAGTGATCGAGGCGGAAGCGCTGGAGACCTCGCCTTTGGTCGGACGTCCTTTCCGCGATCTCGACCTTCCCGCTGGTCTGCGCATCGGTGCGATCTACCGCGACAAGACGGTGATCCGTCCGAATGGCGACACCAAGATCAAGGCGAAGGACCGCGTCGTGATTTTCGCGTCGGCAGCGGCCGTACGCCATGTCGAGCAGATGTTCCGCGTTTCGATCCAGTATTTCTAACCGACAGGCCCATTGTCCATGCCGAGAATTGCTTATGTGAATGGTCGCTATGTGGCGCATGACGATGCCGCCGTTCATATCGAGGATCGTGGCTATCAGTTCGCCGACGGCGTCTACGAAGTCTGCGAGATCCGCCATGGAATGATCGTCGACCTGACCCGGCATCTAGATCGGCTTGATCGGTCCCTGGGCGAACTCCGGATGAAAAGCCCGATGAGCCGCAGGGCCCTGACCCAGATCATTCGTGAGGTCGCCCGCCGCAACCGGGTGAATAACGGCTTGTTCTATCTGCAAGTCACCCGTGGCATCGCCCGCCGCGATCATGTCTTCCCCTCGGCGGACACCACGCCTTCGCTGGTGATCACCGCCAAGATTACCGATCCAGGCGTGATTGCTGCCAAGAACGAAAAGGGCCTGAAGGCCATCACCCTGCCGGACAATCGCTGGGATCGCGTCGATATCAAAACGGTCGGCTTGCTTCCCAATGTCATGGCGCGGCAGGCAGCCAAGGAGGCCGGCGCTCAGGAGGCGATCTATATCGATGCGCGTGGCATGGTGACCGAAGGGGCTGCCACCAATGTCTGGATCGTTGATGCAAACGGTATTTTGACGACAAGGCCCGCCGAACACGGCATTTTGCGTGGCATTACCCGTACGGGTCTGTTGGATGTGACCAAGCTGCTCGGCATCCAGGTTGCAGAGCGTGAGTTTTCCCGCGAGGAAATGCTGTCGGCCCGCGAGGTCTTCATCACTGCTGCTACCAGCATTTGTTTCCCGATCGTCGAAATTGACGGCCAGACAATCGGAAACGGTCATCCAGGCTCGGTTTCTGACAAGATCCGATCCGCTTTTTTCGACGTTGCGGAGAAGACAGCGATTTGATACCAAGTTTTGCTGGTGAAGGGGCGAGGGGGCCATTTCCCGCGACCTGACCAGCGACAACAATAATCACACCGGCCAAAAGGCCGGCAAGAAAGAAAGAAGCGGCGCCATGGCGGAACGTTCTCAGAATCTGCAGGATCTTTTCCTCAACACAGTCCGTAAGCAGAAAATCTCGCTGACCATCTTCCTGATCAACGGCGTGAAGCTCACGGGTGTTGTGACATCCTTCGACAATTTCTGCGTTCTCCTGCGTCGCGACGGGCATTCCCAGCTCGTTTACAAACACGCCATCTCGACCATCATGCCGGGCCAGCCGATGCAGATGTTCGAGAGCGAAGACAACGCTTCCGGACAGGACTGAGATCATCACAAACCGCGACACCAAGAACGAATCGATCATCCCGGAAGGCGAAAAGCGTCGGGATGACATGCGGGCGGTTGTGCTCGTGCCTGTCCTGAAACAGGGCCGCCAGCCGGTCCTGCCGGAAGGCGCGCCACCCGCTCCCAGTCGTTCGAACGAAGCCCGCCTCGAAGAGGCGATGGGCCTTGCACGCGCCATCGACCTGACGATTGCCGCTGGTATGATCATTCCGGTCAATCAGCCCCGCCCGGCAACGTTGCTTGGCTCCGGCAAGATCGAAGAAGTCACCGCCATGCTCGACGAGCGTGATGCCGGACTGGTCATCGTCGATCATCCGCTGACACCGGTCCAGCAGCGCAATCTCGAAAAGGAATGGAACGCCAAGGTCATCGACCGCACGGGTCTCATTCTCGAAATCTTCGGCCGCCGTGCCTCCACCAAGGAAGGCACGCTGCAGGTCGAACTTGCACATCTGAACTACCAGAAGGGCCGCCTGGTTCGCAGCTGGACCCACTTGGAACGCCAGCGCGGTGGTGCGGGCTTCATGGGTGGTCCGGGCGAAACCCAGATCGAAGCCGACCGTCGCATGCTGCAGGACCGCATCGTCAAGCTCGAGAAGGAGCTGGAACAGGTCGTGCGCACCCGTCAGCTTCACCGGGCCAAGCGCCGCAAGGTGCCACATCCGATCGTGGCGCTGGTCGGCTATACCAATGCCGGCAAGTCGACTTTGTTCAATCGCATCACCGGCGCCGGCGTGCTTGCCGAAGACATGCTGTTTGCCACGCTTGATCCGACCCTGCGCCGGATGAAGCTGCCGCATGGCCGCACGGTCATTCTCTCCGACACCGTCGGCTTCATTTCCAATCTGCCGACCCATCTTGTCGCCGCCTTCCGTGCGACGCTGGAGGAGGTGCTGGAAGCCGATCTGATCCTGCATGTGCGCGACATGGCCGACCCGGACAACGGCGCCCAGTCGGCCGACGTGCTGCGCATTCTCGACGATCTCGGCATCGACGAAAAGGAGCGCTCCGAGCGCATCATCGAAATCTGGAACAAGATCGACCGGCTCGATCCGGAAACCCATGACGCCATCATGCAGAAGGCCGAAGGCCGTGAGAATGTCATGTCCGTCTCGGCGATCACCGGCGAAGGTGTCGACAAGCTCTTGGACGTGATATCGGAACGTCTCTCGGGCGTCCTGACCGAAGCGACGATCACTATTCCCGCCGACAAACACGCTCTGATCTCCTGGGCCTATGAACATGCCGTGGTCACCGGCCGCGAGGACCATGAGGACGGTTCCGTCAGTCTCGACGTGCGCCTGACCGAACGGCAGGCCGACGAGATGGAGCGCAAGCTGGGAAGCGGCCAGAAGCCGGACAAGGAAGACTGGGAGCGGTAGCGCTTCCGGTCCTCTGCCTTTGCCCCTGGGGACAAAGCCAGAGCCGAGCCTGCGATCTCGGCCGTAGCCAAACACGCCAAGGGCTTCGCCCTCAAGAGAGCCGGCGCTCGATCTGTTTTGCCGCTTGCCAGAGTTCTTCCATCCGCTCCAGCGTTGCCGCCTTCAGATCTTCACCATTTGCATGAAGTTCTGTTTCTATATGATTGAAGCGGCGGCGAAATTTTGAATTCGTTCCACGCAGTGCCTGCTCCGGCTCCGCGCCAACATGCCGGCCGATATTGACCAGCGCGAAGATCAGGTCGCCAAGCTCGTCCGAGATCCTGTCCTGCTGGCCGGCCTTCAGTGCCTCGCGCAGTTCGCCGATTTCCTCCTCGACCTTGTCGAGGATCGGTTCGGCCTCGGACCAGTCGAATCCCACTTTGGCCGCCTGTTCCTGCAGCTTCAGTGCTTCGGTCAATGCCGGAAAGCTTCGCTGCACACCGCCGAGATGGCCTTGCTTGAAATCGTCGCTGCCGCCGTTCTTGGCCCGCCGTTCGGCGCGCTCCTGTTTCTCTTGCCGCTTGATCGCATCCCATTGCAGCTTCACCGTTTCCGGCGTGTCGGCGTCGGAACGGGCAAACACATGCGGATGCCGCCGGATCATCTTGGTGGTGATCGCGGTGACCACGTCGCCGAAGTTGAACAGCCCCGCCTCTTCGGCAATCCGGGCATGGAACACCACCTGCAGCAGCAGATCGCCGAGTTCGTCGCATAGATCGTCCGGATCATTGCGTTCGATCGCGTCGGCCACTTCATAGGCCTCCTCGATCGTATAGGGTTTGATCGTCTCGAAGGTCTGGACGATGTCCCAGGGGCAGCCGGTCTCGGGATTGCGCAGCGCCGCCATGATGTCAAGCAGGCGGGTTATGTCGGTCGAAGCTTCCATGATCTGCTCTGTATCTCGCTGGCTCAGTTGAGCGGAATTTCGTTGTCGCCCTTGGTGGCTTGGTAGGTGCCAGACAGCTGGTCATAGGCGGCGCGTATCCGGCTCACCTGCTCGAACAGGGCCGGGCGCTCGGAATCGTCCGCGGATGCCACCATCTCGATCATTGCATGGCTGAGCCAGAAGGCGTTCTGCCGTCGGTAGCCGCCAGGCTCCAACCCGAACACCTCCTTCAGGATCTTCAGGTCGTGCGGAATCGCAAACGCATCGCGGCTGTCTTCATGGCTGAAGAAGTAATAGAAATTGTCGAACCCGGCCCAGGTGATAGCCGACATGCACATGGTGCAGGGTTCGTGCGTCGACAGGAAGATCAGATCCTTGGTGTCGGGCCGCTCGCCCAATTCGTAGAAACGCTTGAGCGTATGAACCTCGCCGTGCCACAGCGGGTTCTCCAACTCGTTGTTCGTCTCGGCGATGACCAGCGACAGATCGGATTTGCGCAGGACCGCAGCGCCAAACACCTTGTTGCCCAAGGCAACGCCTTTGTCCGTCAGCGGCAGGATGTCATTCTCGATCACATCGAGAAGCCGTTTGGTGATGGCGAATGTCGTCAAAGTCGTGCCCCCGGTCTATCTTACCCTGCAATCATATCGGCAATCATATCGACCCAAACGGCGACGCCGAAAGCAAAATCATTGTTCGTCTCCAGTTTTCTGTAATCGGGTATCGACGATTGTCCATGGAAATTGTGGTTGCCACCGCTTCTGGTGAGTTTTGCTCGCAATGGCGAAAAGCCTAGTAAAGAAATATCCGCGGGCTGCGGGGAACGGATTTATCTTTCTTCAAATGCTGGTCGCAAAAGGTGATAGTGCAGCCCACTGGAATTGGGTTGACCATGGCAGAGAACGATTCACAGCTTTCGGTTTTTCCGGCCTTCTTCAAGGTCGAGAATGCGGTCGCCGCCGTTTTCGGCGACGGCGCGGAAGCCTATGCCAAGGCGCGTTTGCTGAAGAACACGAAAGCCCGGATCGTAGCCTATACGACCGCGCCGGAAGCCGATTATGCGGCCTTTCTTGCCCAGCATGACATCGCCCAGATTGCCGGACCTTTCGCCGCTGATCAGGTTGACGGCGCAAAGCTGGTCTTTGCCGCCACCGGCGATGCAGCGCTCGACCGTGATATCGTTGCGGCTGCGCGTGATGCGCGCATTCCGGCCAATGCCGTCGATCAGCCGGACTATTGCGATTTTTACACACCCGCCCTGGTCAACCGCGCGCCGATCGCCGTGGCGATCGGTACGGAAGGCGTTGGCCCTGTGCTCGCGCAGATGATCCGTGCCGATATCGACAGGCTGCTGCCCCGCTCGCTGGGCAAATTGGGCCGTCTTGCCAACGCTTACCGCGGTGCGGTTGATCGACTGGTGCCCCGTGGCGCTCCGCGCCGTCTTTTCTGGCGCGATTTCTTCAAGGGCAAGGTCGCCGACGCCGTCGAGGCGGGTGACTTGAGCCATGCCCGACGCCAGGCAACGCGGCTGTTGCGCGACACGGCTGCGTCCAAGGTCGAGGGGCGCGTGTTCCTGGTCGGCGCCGGTCCAGGTGCCGAAGATCTGCTGACGCTGCGTGCGCATCGTTTGATGATGGAATGCGATGTCATTGTCTATGACGCCTTGGTGCCGCGTGAAGTGGTCGATATGGGCCGGCGAGATGCCGACCGTATCCCTGTCGGCAAGCGCAAGGGCTGTCATTCCAAGTCGCAGGGCGAGATCAACGATCTGCTCGTCGAACTCGGTCGCGAAGGAAAGCGCATTGTGCGCCTGAAATCCGGTGATCCGCTGATCTTTGGCCGGGCGGGGGAAGAAATGGCTGCTCTGCGCCATGCTGGAATTCCTTATGAAATTGTCCCGGGTGTCACCTCTGCATTCGCCGCGGCCGCTGATTTTGAGCTGCCGCTGACCCTGCGTGGCGTATCATCCTCGCTGGTCTTCACCACCGGTCATGATCTCACCGGCGAGATTCTGCCGGATTGGGCGCGTCTGGCGCTGTCGGGCACGACGGTTGCTGTCTATATGGGCCGGACGGTCGCGGCCTCCGTCGCAGAACGGTTGATGGCCGCAGGCCTTGCAGAGGATACGACGGTCGCCGTCGTCGAAAATGCCGGCCGTCGTGACAGTCGGCGTTTGCATGGCACCTTGACGGAATTGCCCGGACTGGAAGCTCGAACGGAGCTGACCGGGCCGGTAATGGTAATCATCGGCGACGCTGTCGCCGGCGCCGATTTCAGCCGCTCCGAACCACTCGGAGCGCGGCAGTCGGCTGAACTTGAAAGCGCGAGGAACTGACCATGGCTGACAAAGTCTTGACCGCCAACCGGCTGACCGACGGGATCGCTGTCTGGCTTGATGCCAACGGCCAGTGGACCGAGCGTCTGCAGGATGCTTTTGTCGCACGCCACACGGAAGCTGTCGATGCACTGGAAGTCGCCGGCAAGCAGGCTTTCGCCAGCAATATCGTTGTTGATGTCAACGTCATCGATATCGAGGAAAAAGACGGTCTTCTCCGCCCGCTACGCCTTCGTGAACGCATCCGCGCCGAGGGTCCCACCATTGCTTATGCCGAGGGTCATGGTTTTGCCGACCCCGCATTCATCGCCGCCTGAGGCCTGAGGTAAGACATGTATCGTTACGATGAATTCGACCACGCTTTCGTTTCGGCGCGCGTAGAGCAGTTTCGCGACCAGGTGAACCGCCGTCTCTCGGGCGAACTGGCCGAGGACGCCTTCAAGCCGCTTCGGCTGATGAACGGCGTCTATTTGCAGCTACACGCCTATATGCTGCGCGTCGCGATCCCGTATGGCACGCTGAATTCCAGGCAGATGCGCATGCTGGCCCATGTCGCCCGCAAATATGACCGCGGCTATGGTCATTTCACCACCCGCCAGAACATCCAGTACAACTGGCCGAAGCTGTCCGACACGCCGGATATCCTGAGCGAGTTGGCGAGCGTCGAAATGCACGCCATCCAGACATCGGGCAACTGCATTCGCAATGTCACGGCCGACCATTTCGCCGGTGCTGCCGCTGACGAGGTCGCCGATCCGCGCCCCTACGCCGAAATCCTGCGCCAATGGTCGTCGCTGCATCCGGAATTCTCCTTCCTGCCGCGCAAGTTCAAGATTGCCGTCACCGGCGCGCCGAGCGACCGTGCGGCCATCCAGGTGCATGACATCGGCCTGCACCTGAAGAAAAACGAAGCGGGCGAACTCGGCTTTGCCGTCTACGTCGGTGGTGGCCAGGGCCGCACGCCGCTGATCGCCAAGAAGATCCGCGACTTCCTGCCGGAAGCCGATCTGCTGACCTATGTCACGGCGATTGTCCGCGTCTACAACCTCAATGGCCGCCGCGACAACAAGTACAAGGCCCGCATCAAGATCCTCGTGCATGAAACCGGCGCCGAGGAACTGACCCGTCAGGTCGAGGCCGAGTTCGACCAGATCCGCGACAGCGAACTGAAGCTGCCGGAAGCCGATATCCGGTCGATCGAAGCCTATTTCGCACCACCGGCTCTCGCCGATCGTCCCGAAGGCTGGGAGGCGCTCGCCCGCGCCAAGAAGGCTGACGCATCCTTTGCCGCATGGGTTGCCCAGAATGTCCAGCCGCACACTCATCCCGATTACGGCATGGTCACGATCTCGCTGAAGCCGATCGGCGGCACGCCGGGAGATGCATCGGATGCCCAGATGGATCTGGTCGCCGATATCGCCGAACGTTATGCCTTTGACGAGATCCGTGTCAGCCATGAGCAGAACCTGATCCTGCCGCATGTCGCCATGGGCGATCTCTATGCGGTCTATCAGGCGCTGGAAAAGTCGGGTCTGGCCACAGCCAACGCCGGCTTGATCACCGACATGATTGCCTGTCCGGGACTGGACTACTGCGCTTTGGCCAATGCTCGGTCGATTCCGGTGGCCCAGGAAATTTCCCTGCGCTTCGGCTCGCAGGCCCGCCAGGCTGAAATCGGCGAACTGAAGATCAAGATTTCCGGCTGCATCAACGCCTGCGGTCACCACCATGTCGGCCATATCGGCCTTCTGGGGGTCGAGAAGAAGGGCGCTGAGCTCTATCAGATCACGCTCGGTGGTTCGGGCGACGAGAATTCGTCGATCGGCGAGATCATCGGCCGCGGCTTTGAGCCGGAAAAGGTGACCGACGCCATCGAGACCATCGTCGACACCTATCTCGGCCTGCGGCTTGATCCGAAGGAAACCTTCCTTCTGGCCTATCGCCGCGTCGGCCCCAAGCCGTTCAAGGATGCCCTCTACGGCGCGACGGCGGAAGCCGCGTAAGGATGACTGAGACCATGACCAAGATTTGGAAAGAAACCGGTTTCGTCGCCAAGGATGGCTGGGTCATCGAAACCGACGAGGTGAAGGCCGGCGAGGGCGAAACGCCGATCTATGCCCTCGACGCCTTTCTTGCAGCGGCAGCCGAGACAAATGAGGGTGGCTTGGGTGTTCTGGTCGCGCCGGCCGATGATGTGCGAAAGCTTGAACCTTATCTCGACCGTATCGCCCTGATTGCCATTGCCTTCCCGGCGTTCAGTGATGGTCGTGGTTTCAGCCATGCCGCCCTGCTGCGCGAACGCCTTGACTATCAGGGTGAATTGCGTGCCGTCGGCGACGTGTTGATCGACCAGGTCCCCTTGATGCTGCGCACCGGTTTCGACAGTTTTGCCGTTACCAACGAAACCGCGCTGAAACGGCTGGACGAACACTGTCTGATGGGCGTGCCCCAGCAATATCAGCCAACGGCGCGGTCTTCCAAGACGGCTGCCGGCTTTAGCTGGCGTCGGATCGGCTCGACCGGCGCTTGAAACAGAATAAACAGCCTATGTGACGGCGGCGCTTTGACCGGGGTCAAGGACGCTGCCTTTGCTTTCAGGCATCCCTTGGCTGCAAAAACTGCATGCCGGCTGAATTGTGGAATGGCGAAGTCTGCTTTATAGGCTGCCCCACGCGACCGAACGATAGGACCGACAGCCTATGAATGCTCTTGTGAAGACCGACAATGCCGAAATGATCGTGCCGGACGGCGTCTATGCCGAAACGGTTCTGAGTGTGACGCATTACACCGACCACCTGTTCCGCTTCCGCATGACCCGTCCGGCGGGCTTCCGCTTCCGCTCGGGCGAATTCGCCATGATCGGACTGATGGTCGAAGGCAAGCCGATCTACCGTGCCTATTCGATTGCCAGCCCATCCTGGGACGAAGAACTCGAATTCTTTTCGATCAAGGTTCAGGAAGGTCCACTGACCCAGCACCTGCAGCGGATTCAGCCGGGTGACAAGGTCCTGATGCGCAAGAAGTCCACCGGCACCCTGGTGCTGGATGCGTTGACCCCCGGCAAGCGGCTGTACATGTTTTCCACCGGCACGGGCATTGCGCCTTTCGCCAGCCTGATCCGTGATCCGGAAACCTATGAGAAGTTTGAGGAAGTCATCCTCACCCACACCTGCCGTGACATCGCCGAACTGAAATACGGCTTCGATCTGGTCGAGGAAATCAGGAACCATGAGTTCCTTGCGGAAGTTGTTGGCGACAAGCTGAAGCACTATGCCACAGTGACCCGCGAGAATTATCCGTTCATGGGCCGCATCACCGACCTGATGGAAAGCGGCAAGATGTTTGCCGACCTCGGTGTGCCGGCGCTTGATCCGGCAATCGACCGCGGCATGATCTGCGGTTCAACCGCGATGCTGAAGGATACCAAGGCGATCCTTGAAAAGGCAGGTTTGACCGAAGGCGCCAACAACAAACCCGCCGAATTCGTCATCGAGCGCGCCTTCGTCGGCTGAGATTTTTACCGTATCGACCGCATGAAACGCCCGGCTTGTCCGGGCGTTTTGCATACAAGGGTCAGTGTTCGCTGAGATAACCAATCAGGTTCGCCGTCGCGCGTTCAGCCTCGACGCTTTTGTCCTGTTGGATCGCGTCGATGACCGCGACATGCAGCGCCACGGACCGCTCCATCTTGTCCAACGTCGCCGTGCTGTACCACAGGCGCCTCGAATGGGTCTGAAGCGGTGCCAGTGCCGTAGTCAGGAAGCAGTTCGGGCAGGCAGTCTCGATCAGGACGTCGAAAGCCTTGTCCGCTCTGAGGAAGCCATCGAAATCGCCGGATGCCGCCGCATCTGTCATTTTGGCGGCACAGTCGGCGAGCTCGGCCTTGATCTCGGCGCTGGCCGCTTCGGCAGCAAGCCGGACGGCATAGGGTTCGAGACGAACACGCACTGCCATGATCGAGCGATGGTCGTAAGGCTTGATTTCGGAGATCTGCAGCCCGACGCGTGGACGAACCACCGTCAGCCCCTGCCATTCAAGCTTTTGAATTGCCTCTCTGACCGGCGTTCGCCCGAAACCGGAAGCCTCGATTAGTTCCCTTTCGCTGACCGTTGCACCGGGCTTGAGCGTCAACATGACGATCTGTCGTTCAAGTTCAAGATAGGCAAGGTGGCTTTGCGAGGGGCTTTTGTTCGGCATGCGCGCTCCACTGATATACTAGAATGTTGCATGCAGCAGATGGTATGGCAAGCCGAGCCAGCTCGCTGCTATTCATGGCGCAGAGCCTCGATCGGGTTCAATTGCGCCGCACGCCGTGCCGGAAAATAGCCGAAGACCATGCCGATAATCGCCGAAAAAGCGAAGGCAAGCAGCACGATCGACGGGCTGACAACAAAGGGTACCGACATCAGGGAAACGGCCGTGTAGGCGATCGTGAGCCCAAGCGCGATACCAACGACACCGCCAAACACCGACAGTGTCACCGCCTCGACGAGAAATTGCATCAGAACCTGGCTTTCCACAGCGCCGATCGCCAGACGGATGCCGATCTCCCGGGTTCGTTCCGTGACAGATACCAGCATGATGTTCATGATGCCGATGCCGCCGACCAGGAGCGAGACGGCAGCCACTGCCCCCAGCAGGCCGGTCATCAGGGTGGTGGTGCCGGTGAGCGTTGCGGCCATCTGGGTCATGTCGTTGACGCTGAAGTCGTCGTCGCGTCCGGCAACGATCTTGCGACGTTCCCGCAGCAACAGTTCGACATTGGCCTGGACCTTGGAGGTCGAGACGCCGTCCTCAGCCGACAACATGATGCTGGAAACGTCCTGCGATCCACCGATCCGCCGCTGGAAGACCTTGAGCGGCATCATCACAACGTCGTCCTGGTCGCTGCCCATGCCGCTCTGGCCCTTTTTCGCCAGTGTACCGATGATTTCGCAGGCGACGTTATCGACTCGGATCGTCTGTTCAAGTGCGGGTGTCGATCCGAACAGCTTGGAACGCACGGTTTCGCCGATCAGGCAGACCGCCTGTCCGCCGCGTTCCTCGGAGGCGAGAAAGGTACGACCGCTGGCCAGGGCCCAGTCTTGTGCGACGAGATAGTCGCCGACGGTGCCGATGATCGTCGTCGCGCGGCTCTCCCCGCCGAAGATGACCGTCTGGCTGGATTGATTGACGCCGGCGACCGCTCGCAATCCACCAACCTGGTCTCGGATGGCTTCGACATCCCGTTCCGAGAATTTCTTCGCATCGGCGCTGGCGCGGCCTGGACCGAACTGCCCGGGGCGGACAAACAGCAGATTGGTCCCGAGTTTGGAGATCTCCGACGTCACCTGTGCGGTCGTACCATTGCCGATCGTTACCATGGCGATGACCGCCGCAACGCCAATCACAACGCCGAGCACGGTCAGGAACGAGCGCAGCAGGTTGCGGGTAATTGCCCGAAGCGCAAGTTTGACCGTTTCAGTAAACATCAGCCGCCGCCTCCGTCGATTTGCTGTCGGATTGAAGTCGCCCGTCGATGAAGCGTAAGGTGCGCTTGGCATAGGCCGCTATGTCGTCTTCATGGGTCACCATGATCACGGTAATCCCGCGATCCCGGTTCAACGATGTGATCAGGTCCATGATTTCGCGGCTGGTCTTCGTGTCGAGATTGCCCGTTGGTTCGTCCGCCAAAAGGATTGCCGGCTTGGTGACGATGGCGCGGGCAATCGCAACGCGCTGCTGCTGGCCGCCGGAAAGCTCCTGGGTCGTGTGGTTTTCGCGTCCGGCAAGACCGACCTGGGCCAAGGCCTCGAGTGCCTGGCTGCGCCTTTGGCGCGCATCCATGCCGCGATAGATCAACGGCAGTTCGACATTTTCCACCGCCGAGGTGCGCGCCAGAAGGTTGAACCCCTGGAAGACGAAGCCAAGCATGTGGCGGCGCAACAGCGTATATTGTGATCGGTCGAACCCGGTCGTTTCCAGGCCCTGGAACAGATACTGTCCCGAGCTTGGCACATCGAGGAAGCCGAGGATGTTCATCGCCGTGGACTTGCCCGACCCCGATGGTCCCATAATGGCGACGAATTCATGCGCCTCGATCGTCAGGTCGATGCAGTCCAAGGCACGAATGGTGGCTTCGCCGCGCCCATAGAGCTTGGAAATCTGGCGAAACTGGATCAGAGGGGCAGGGGCCATGTGGGCGTCCTCAGCTCTTCTTTTCGGTGGAGTCGGTCACCAGCGGATCGCCTTCGGCAATATCGCCCTTCACCAGGACGGTGTTCTGGCCATCACTGGCACCGATCTCGACTTTGACCGCGGCAGGCACGCCATTGCGCAGCACCCAGACCGTGCGTTCGCTGCCAGTCGGCTGGGGCGTGGTCAGCGAGCCCATGCGCGGTGGCCGGAACAGGCTGAAAATGCCCCTGCCACCGCCTCCGCTGGCGGTGGTGACAGGCGGCGAATAGCGCAGCGCTGCATTGGGAATCAGCAGCGCGCCGGCAATCGACTGCGTCACGATATCTGCGGTTGCCGTCATGCCCTGGCGCAGCACCATGTCGTCATTGCGCACCGACAGGATGCCCTTGTAGGTCACGACATCGTTGACGGTCTCCGAAGCGTAGCGGACCGAGGTGATTTCCGCCGGGAACCGCTTGTCGGGAAAGGCGTCGACGGTGAAGGTGGCCGTCTGACCGACATCAACCTGCCCGACGTCCGCCTCGTCGATCGAAACCTGCAGTTCCATCTCGCGGAGATCGCCGGCCAATGTAAAGAGTGTCGGGGCTTCCAGCGAGGCGGCGACGGTCGCGCCGGGATCGACATCGCGCGCCAGCACGATGCCGTCGATCGGCGAGACGATGGTCGCCTTGCTCAGCGAAAGTTTCGACTGTTCAAGCGTGGCTTCGGCAGCCAGAACATTGGCCTCGGCACTCGCTTTGGTCGCCACAGACGCTTCATAGTTGAACGCGGCCGAATCGAGGTCCTGCTGGCTGGATACGCGGCTGGATACCAGCGCCTTCAGCCGGTCGTAACTTGCCTTGGCAGACAGGCGGTCGGCTTCGGCCTTTGAAACGCTGGCCTTCGCCGCCGCCAATGCTGCTTCTGAACCCTTGAGTTCCGCGGTCAGCTTGGCGGTGTCGAGACGCGCGAGCACTTCGCCCTTTTTGACCTGCGTATTTTCGGCGACAAGCACTTCGCGAACGGTGCCGGACTGCTCGCTCGACACATCGACCTGCACGGTTGGTTCGACGGATCCCGTGGCCGTCACCATCACGGTGAGATCGCCCTTCTTCACCTCGGCCGTCGCATAGGTATAGGACGGCGTGCGTGTTGTCAGCGTGAAGATGCCATAGGCAGCACCAACAGCCAGCGCCAGCAGGGCGATCCGCAAAGCCCAACGCGGTCTGTTGCCGCGCGGGGCGCCGATCAGTGCCCTGAGTTCGTCGCGAGCCTGGGTTGCGTCTTGCGAATTGCTGTCTGTATCGATCGTCACGAAGGCACCATTGTCATGTTGTTGCACAGAGGATGCCGCCTCCCGCAGTTTCTGTCTTGATCGGAATCAAATGCCGGAAGTGGCCGCCGCCTATGTTTGCGGTCTTTCCATGGAAAACCGCAAAACCCCAGTGAATATTTGGTAAGGATCGACCGGTCGCGGGTTGTCCGGTCCGATTGTGTTCAAACGAACAGACGCAGGAGGAATGTCGCCATGAGCGCTATGCCGACAATGCCGAAAAAGGCGATCACGCCGATTTCCGCGAGCGTCGGATCCTTGCGCATGCGTCGCAACGTGCCCTCGACCCGGGCATCTTCCTGACGCAGCACCATTTGCGTATCGGCAAGCTCGATCACCGCAGAGATCACCTGTTCGACACCCCAGCCTGCCTTTACACCGCGATTGACCAGCTCCAGAAACGCGTCCTCCATCGCTTCCTGGCACTCGATCGGGTGCTCGGGATCGGATGTCTGCGTTTTAGGCGAGCGGATTTGAGCCATGGCGATAGAATACCGGATTAAAAGGGCAGCCTGGGAGTTCCGGAAACAAGTGTCACGACCGACGTACACGCAGCCCGTATTCGGGTCCAGTGTTGATGATCGGGGCCGCATTGGGACATGCCAGCGTCATCGGCCAATGGCCTTCACCAAGATAAATCAACATAAGCTATTGATTTTATGGTGAGAGCGCAGGGATTCGAACCCTGGACCTACTGATTAAAAGTCAGTTGCTCTACCGGCTGAGCTACGCTCTCCCACCCGGGGTTTTGGCCCCGCCTTTGGAAGTGCGCGGAACATAGGCAGGCGACCCCATCCGGTCAACCGGTAAAATGCGTTCTGCGCAAGGAAAAAGTCCTTTTGTCGCAACGAACGCAAAGGTGATTGGCAAGCGACCATGCAGCCGGATAGGAAGAGCGCCAATTCGTTTGCCGATCTCGTTCAATGTGGAGCCGTGTGTGTCGATCGCCGATATTTCGTTCGTCAGCGCGCTTCTGGCGGGTGCGCTGTCCTTCCTCTCGCCTTGCGTTCTGCCTCTCGTTCCGCCTTATCTCTGCTACATGGCGGGAATTTCGGTCGACCAGTTCCGCGCGGGTGAAGAGACGCAGAACGCCGCAGCCCGCCGCACGGTTTTTCTGACATCGCTGGTCTTTACGCTCGGTTTTGCCACGGTTTTCATCGCGCTGGGGGCCGGTGCCTCGACGATTGGCGGGCTTCTGCGTCAGCATCTCGATCTGCTGGCCAAGATCGGTGGCGCCATCATCATCGTCATGGGCCTGAATTTCCTCGGGGTCTTCAGGCTTGGCATTCTGTCGTCGGAAATGCGGTTTGCCGGCGGCGGCAAGCCGGCAACGCTGTCGGGTGCCTATGTCATGGGGCTCGCGTTTGCCTTTGGCTGGACGCCCTGCATCGGTCCGGTCCTCGGCGCCATTCTCGGCGTTGCCGCCTCCAAGCAGACGGTGGGCGACGGCGCTTTGCTGCTTGCGATCTATTCGCTGGGCCTCGCCGTGCCCTTCTGGATCGCCGCCGGTTTCTCCGGCGCCTTCATGCGCTTCCTCGGGCGCTTCCGACGGCATCTCGGCCTGGTCGAAAAGATCATGGGCGGCTTGTTGGTGCTGACCGGCCTTGCCTTCATCTTCGGCTATATTTCCGACATGGCAATCTGGTTCCAGCAGACCTTTCCAATTCTCTCGCAAATCGGCTAAGTCCCGATCAGGCGCATGCGATGCGCGGTGAAGGGAGAATCGCCCGATGGCTGACATCGTCGCGTTGGTGCTGCCGTTCTTCGGCCTGATCCTGATCGGTTATGTTTCCGGCCGGATCGCTGGTCACCCTGCTGATGCCCTCGGCTGGCTGAATTTTTTCGTGATCTACGTCACATTGCCGGCGCTGTTCTTCAAGCTGGTCTCGCGCACGCCGATCGAGCAATTGACCCGAATCGATTTCATCGCCGCCGCCCTTGCCTCGACCTATACGATCTTCGTCCTGGTCTTTGTCATCGGACGCTATATTCGCGGCAACACGATCGCCGAATGCACCGTTCAGGCCCTGGCCGGCTCTTACGGCAATATCGGCTATATGGGCCCGGGTCTGGCACTTCTCGCTTTCGGCGAGAAGGCCGCCGTGCCGGTGGCATTGGTCTTCTGCTTTGAAAACGCTGCGCATTTCATCGCGGCCCCGGCGCTGATGGCCTTTGCCGGCGGCGACAGAAGACCGCCCTTGCAACTGGCGCTCGATGTGGCGCGCAAGATCGTCACGCACCCGTTCATCATTGCAACCTTGATCGGCTTTGTTGCGGCAGCCTTTGCCTTCGAGCCGCCCATCGCGTTGCAACGGCTGATCGACTACCTGGCCCAAGCCGCCGCCCCATGTGCGCTGTTTGCCATGGGCGTGACGCTGGCGTTGCGGCCGCTGAAGCGCATCCCGGTCGAGATCGGCTATATCGTGCCGATCAAGCTCGTCCTGCACCCGGTGCTGGTCTATGTCGTCCTGAGCTTTGTCGGCAATTTCGATCCGCTCTGGCTCTATACGGCGATCCTGCTCGCCTCGTTGCCGACCGCCACCAATGTCTTCGTTATCGGCCAGCAATATGGCGTCTGGCAGGAGCGCGCCTCCGCAACGATCCTGATCACCACGGTGATTTCGGTATTTTCCGTTTCTGCCCTGCTGTTTGCGATCAAGGGTGGCGTTTTACCGCCGGATCTTTTCCCGTAACATTTGCGGCAGGCTTTTCAGTCCGCGACCGGGTGCGACCCCTTCCTGCATGACCAGATTGCGCAGCGGCGCAAAACTTGCCAGCACCTGCAGACCCGCCGCCCGCATCATCTGCACCGGCAGCAGTCCCGAGAGAAGCGAGCGGTTCAACAGATCGACGCTGACGGTACGGCTGGAAATATCGAGGCGCCGCTTGCGGTCGAAGCGATCGCCGGCCGTAGCATTGATCTGACCGCCGTTGCGGTCAATCAGGATGTCTTCCAGCGCTGCAATGTCGCGAAGGCTGAGGTTTAGTCCTTGCGCTCCGATCGGTGGGAAGGCATGGCCGGCCTCGCCGATAAAGGCGGCACGACCACGACCATAATGATTGGCCGTCATTCCGGACAGTGGCCAGGCTTGTGCGCCGTCCTCGACCGTGACCTTGCCGAGCAGCGACTGCATCCGGCTTTCCACTTCTGCCGACAGGCTTGCCGTATCAAGCGCGAGCAGGCGCTCGGCTTCTGCGGGCGTGACGACCCAGACAAGGCTGGAGCGCAGGCCGGGCAGGGGCACTTGTGTAAACGGCCCTGATTCGGTGTGGAATTCCGTCGATGTGTTCTGGTGCGGCAGCGTGTGGCCGAAGTTCAATACCACTGCCGTCTGCGGATAGGACCAGGTCTTGACCCCGACGCCGGCGCTGTCGCGGGTTTTCGACTTCCGGCCATCAGCGCCGATGACGAAGTCCGCCGTGATGATCTCGTCCTGCGGCAGGTGAATGGTTACCCGATCCTCGGCGATTTCGATCGCCTCCGCCGCGACGGAAAGGCGCTCGATCAGCGGTTCCGTCGAAACGGCCCGCGAGAGTACTGCGACCAGCGCGGAATTCGGAATATTGAACCCGAAAGCCGGAAGGTCGATTTCGGCGCTGCGGAAAGCAACCGTCGGCGCGCGCAGCAGGCGCTTGGTTCCGTCGATGATCTGCATCGTCGACAGCGCGGCCGCCTTGGCGCGCAGCCCATCCCAGAGGCCGAGGCGCTCCATCATCGTCAGCGATTGATGCATCAGGGCGGTGGTGCGCCGGTCGGAGCCATCCGTCTCAGGCCCGATCAGCGCCACGCGCCGGCCGCCGCGCGCCATGGCGATGGCCGCGATCTGGCCGGCAGGCCCCGCTCCAATAACGGCAATGTCGTAGTGTTTCATGGTATCTGCGTCCAATCAGGCAAATGCATCTCGCTATTTAGAGCGCTTGCGCGGCGAAATCCATGGGCCGTTTTGGCGCAGTGGGTCGGTTGGCGACCGTCTTGTTACATCCGTTGTTTTTGCGGTAAAACGGGTCATGCATCCGCTCCTCTGTTGCAAATGACAGGATTTCATCGGATACCGAGGTCACCGGACGGCTTATAGCTTGGAGCAGGGATGAAGATCTTCAACTACAAACGGGTTCCCTATGCGGAAATCCGCGCGTTTTCGGTCCATATCCTGACCGCATCCGGATCTTTTCTGGCATTTTTGGGTGTTGTTGCCGCAGCCGAACATCGCTTCGTCGATATGTTCTGGTGGCTTGGGCTGGCGCTTCTGGTCGACGGCATTGATGGCCCGATCGCCCGCAAGGTTCGCGTCAAGGAAGTGCTGCCCAACTGGTCGGGAGATACGCTCGACAATATCATCGACTACGTCACCTATGTGCTGCTGCCCGCCTTCGCGCTCTATCAGAGCGGCATGATCGGGGAACCGTGGTCCTTCGTTGCCGCGGGCCTGATCGTGGTCTCGAGCGCGATCTATTATGCCGACATGGGCATGAAGACGGACGAATATTTCTTCTCGGGCTTTCCCGTGGTCTGGAACATGTTGGTCTTTACCCTTTTTGTCATCGATGCGAGCGCGACGACAGCGTTTGTCGTCGTTCTGGTCTCCGTCGTCCTGACCTTCCTGCCGATCCATTTTCTTCATCCGGTGCGGGTCAAGCGCCTGCGTGGACTTAACATGGCGGTGTTTCTGCTCTGGTGCGCTTTTGGCGGATATGCGCTTTTGCTGCATTTCGATACCCCGTCCTGGGTGGTTGCTGGCACGGTTATCTCGGGCCTCTATCTCTACCTGATCGGCGGAATCCTGCAGTTTTTCCCGAGCCTTGGCCGCACCGCAGACTAGTGCTGCAACCTTGCCTGCGCAAAACCAAAAAAAACTCCTGCCTATATATTGTGCGGCGCGGCAAACCGGTTATGAATTGAGCTGCGGACCGGGCGCAAGACCCGGCCTGGGAGCTTGGTAGTGCAAGGGGGACATGTGGCGAACGACCAATCGACAGGCGAATTGCCGCTTCTGTCCGTGCGCGGCCTCAGCAAGCTGTTCGGCAGCTTCAAGGCCTGCGACGGCATCGATCTCGATATCGGCCACGGCGAGATTCACGCACTTCTCGGTGAAAATGGTGCGGGAAAATCCACCCTCGTCAAGATGCTGTTCGGCATCCTCGCCCCATCGGCCGGATCGATTTCCTGGCAGGGAGCCGAGACCGTTGTCGCCAATCCGGCAGCGGCCCGCCGTCTTGGCATCGGCATGGTGTTTCAACATTTTTCGCTGTTCGAGGCGCTGACGGTCGCCGAAAATATCGCGCTGTCGCTCGATGAGAAGATCTCGATTGCGGACCTTTCCAAGAAGGCGGCCGAACTCTCGATCGCCTATGGTCTGCCGCTCGATCCCGACGCCCACGTTGCCGATCTGTCGGTCGGTGAACGCCAACGCATCGAGATCGTCCGCGCCCTCCTGCAAAATCCCAGGCTGATCATTCTTGATGAGCCGACATCGGTTCTGACGCCGCAGGAAGCCGATCGCCTGTTCGAGACCTTGTTCAAGCTCAGGGCCGAAGGCCGCTCGGTTCTCTATATCAGCCACAGATTGGAAGAGGTTCAGCGCATTTGCGACCGGGCGACCGTCCTGCGTCATGGCAAGGTTACCGGCGTCTGCGATCCGCGCAAGGAAACGCCGGCTTCGCTCGCCCGCATGATGGTCGGTGCCGAGGTTGCCGGCGTCGAAAAAGTCGAGCCGCCGGCCGACGGTGTGCTGCAGCTCGAAGTCACAAGCCTGTCGGTAAGCCCGCGCTCACCCTTTGCCATGCCGCTCAAATCGGTATCGATGCAGGTGCGTGCCGGCGAAGTTCTGGCGATCGCCGGTGTTGCTGGCAACGGTCAAAGTGAACTTTTTGATGCGCTGTCGGGCGAATATCCGGTCGAGAGCGCCGATGCGATCCGCATTCGCGGCCGGTCGGTCGGTCGGCTCGGCATCAACGAGCGCCGCTTGTTGGGCGCCGGCTTCGTTCCCGAGGAGCGCCATGGCCATGCCGCCGTGCCGGCGATGAGCCTTTCGGAGAACCTGTTCCTGTCGCGCAATGCCTCCGATCGCAAGGCCTATCTGGCCGGCGGCAAGCTCGGACTGATCCGCCACGGCCTCGTGCAACAGGCCGCACGCCGCATTTCGGAAATGATGGATGTGCGCAAGAGCGGCGATGATCCAGCCGCAGGCTCGCTGTCGGGGGGCAATCTGCAGAAATTCATCGTCGGGCGCGAACTCGACCGTCAGCCCTCCGTGCTGGTCGTCAACCAGCCGACCTGGGGCGTCGACGCTGGCGCCGCAAGCCGCATCCGTCAGGCGCTGGTCGATCTTGCCAAAAGCGGTTCGGCCGTGGTGGTGATCAGCCAGGATCTCGACGAAATCTTTGAAGTGGCGACCAGCATTGCCGCGATCTCCGAGGGAAAACTGTCTGCTGTCCATCCGGCCGGCAGCATGAACCGCGAGAAAATCGGCATCCTCATGGGTGGCATGCATGGTTTGGAGACAACGCATGCGCATTGAACTTGAACGCCGCCCGCGCCAGTCGGCGCTGTTTGCCATTGTGTCGCCCTTGCTGGCACTGGCGCTTACGGTCGTCTTTGGCGGCATCATGTTTGCGCTGCTCGGCAAGGATCCTGTTTCTGCGCTCTACAGCTTCTTCATCGAGCCGCTTCTCGAGGTCTGGTCGCTGCACGAACTGGCGATCAAGGCCGGTCCGCTGATCCTGATCGCCGTCGGCCTTTCGGTCTGTTATCGCTCGAACAACTGGAACATCGGCGCCGAGGGCCAGTTCACCATCGGCGCGATCACCGGCTCGATCCTGCCGATCATCTTCTACGAATGGCATTCGCCCTTCCTGCTGCCGCTGATGATGGTCATGGGCGCGCTGGGTGGCGCCGCCTATGCCGGCATTCCGGCCCTGCTCAAGACCCGGTTCAACACCAACGAGATCCTGACCAGCCTGATGCTGGTCTATATCGCCCAGCTTTTCCTCGACTGGCTGGTGCGCGGCGCCTGGCGCGATCCCGGCGGCTACAATTTCCCCCAGAGCCGCAGCTTTGTCAGCGAAGCCGTGTTGCCGGAAATCCTCTCCTCGTCTGGCCGCGCCCATTGGGGTTTTGCCTTCGCGCTGATTGCCGCGGTCGCCGTCTGGTTCATGATGCGCTACACGCTGAAAGGCTTCCAGATCGTCGTCCTCGGTCAGTCCGAGCGGGCAGGGCGCTTCGCCGGCTTCTCGACACGCGGCATGGTCTGGTTCTCGATGCTGTTTTCCGGCGCACTTGCCGGTCTCGCCGGTATTTCCGAAGTCTCCGGCTCCATCGGCCACCTCCAGCCGTCGATCTCGCCCGGCTATGGCTTCACCGCGATCATCGTCGCCTTTCTCGGCCGTCTCAATCCGCTCGGCATCGTCGCCGCGGGCCTCGTGCTGGCACTGACCTATCTTGGTGGTGAAGGCGCGCAGCTGTCGATCGGCGTCTCCGACAAGGTGACCCGCGTCTTCCAGGGGCTATTGCTGTTCTTCGTGCTCTCCTGCGATACGCTCATTCTCTACAAGGTCCGCATCGTTTTCGACCGTGGTCGCAAGCTTGTCGGCGGGAGCGCGTCATGATTATCGAAGCGATCCTGCTGACCGTCATCACCGCCTCGACGCCGCTGGTCATCGCAGCCCTCGGCGAGCTGGTCACCGAGCGCTCGGGTGTGCTCAATCTCGGCGTCGAAGGCATGATGATCATCGGGGCCGTCTGCGCCTTTGCCGCGGCTCAGGCTTCCGGATCTCCCTTTATCGGCGTTCTGGCCGGCATCCTGGCCGGGGCGGCCTTTTCGCTGCTCTTCGGCTTCCTGACCTTGACGCTGGTCGCCAACCAGGTTGCAACCGGTCTCGCACTGACCATTCTCGGCCTCGGCGTATCCGGCATGGTCGGCGAGAGCCTCGTCGGCGTACCCGGCGTCAAGCTGGCACCGATCACCATCCCCGTTCTTGCAGATATCCCGATCGTCGGGCCGCTGTTTTTCAAGCAGGACATCATCTTCTATCTGTCGATCGCCCTGGTGGTCGGGGTCAACTGGTTCCTGTTCAAGAGCCGTGCCGGCCTGAAACTGCGTGCCATCGGCGACAGCCATGGTTCGGCCCATACACTCGGCCTGCCGGTCATCCGCACACGTTATCTCGCGGTGATGTTCGGCGGTGCCTGTGCCGGTCTTGCCGGTGCCCAGCTGTCGCTGGTCTACACGCCGCAATGGGTGGAAAACATGTCGGCCGGTCGCGGCTGGATCGCGCTGGCGCTGGTGGTTTTCGCCGCCTGGCGACCTTGGCGCCTGCTGGCTGGCGGCTATCTGTTCGGCGCGGTGACCATCGGTCAGCTGCATGCCCAGGCCTTCGGGATCGGTCTGCCCTCGCAGTTTCTCTCGGCGCTGCCCTATGCCGCGACCATTGTCGTCCTGATCATTATCTCCCATAATCGGCGCACGACGCTGATCAATACACCGGCGTCCTTGGGCAAGCCCTTCGTGCCGGATCGTTAAACGAAAACAAAAGCTTCAATCTAACCAGACAGGGGTACATCATGAAGAAATTCCTCCTCGCGCTTGCCGCCTCGGCAGCAGCGCTTGCTGCGGTCGCAGCACCGGCTTCGGCTCAGGACAAGACGAAGATCTGCTTCGTCTATGTCGGCACCAAGACCGACGGTGGTTGGACGCAGGCGCATGACATCGGCCGCCAGGAATTGCAGGCGCATTTCGGCGACAAGATCGAGACCCCGTTCCTCGAAAGCGTACCGGAAGGTCCGGACGCCGAGCGCGCCATCGAGCGCATGGCCCGTTCCGGCTGCGCCATGGTCTTCTCCACTTCGTTCGGCTTCATGGATGCGACGCTGAAGGTTGCCGAGAAGTTTCCGGACGTGAAGTTCGAACATGCGACCGGCTACAAGACCGCGGCCAATGTCGCCACCTACAATTCGCGTTTCTATGAAGGTCGCTTCATCAACGGCCAGATCGCCGGCAAGATGTCGAAGAAGGGTGTCGCTGGTTACATCGCCTCGTTCCCGATCCCGGAAGTGGTTGGCGGCATCAATGCCTTCCTGCACGGTGCGCGCACGGTAAACCCTGAATTCAAGTTGAAGGTCATCTGGGTCAACACCTGGTTCGACCCCGGCAAGGAAGCCGATGCCGCCAAGGCGCTGATCGATCAGGGCGTTGACATCCTGACCCAGCATACCGACACCACGGCACCGATGCAGGTTGCCCAGGAGCGCGGCATTCAGGCATTCGGTCAGGCTTCCGACATGATCGCTGCCGGTCCGACCTCCCAGCTGAGCGCCATTGTCGATACCTGGGGTGCCTATTACATCAAGCGCACCCAGGCGTTGATTGATGGCACTTGGACCAGCCAGCAGACCTTTGACGGCCTGAAGGACGGGATCCTCACCATGGCGCCGTTCACCAACATGCCGGATGATGTGAAGGCGATGGCGACAGAAACCACGAACAAGATCAAGGCGGGCGAACTGATGCCCTTCACCGGCCCGATCGACAAGCAGGACGGTACACCTTGGTTGAAGGAAGGTGAGTCGGCGGACGATGGCACCATTCTCGGCATGAACTTCTACATCGAAGGTGTCGACGACAAGCTGCCGCAATAATCGGCCGGCCATAGCAGTTGCGATCACGGAAAGGGCGCCTTGGCGCCCTTTCTTTGTTGTGGATATACAAAAATACGGAAATGCTAAGATACAGCCCTTGCAGATGGTGTGCATTGCTACGAGAAGCCTTCGGAACGTAGCGAATCGCAAAGACACAAGGGAGCACAGGCATGCGCAAGGAAGCGATTGCCGGCTGGTTATTGGCCTCAAAGCCACGGACGAACCACGCCCGGGTTGTCGAGCAGCTTGGCCTTGCGATCGTCGCAGGTGAATTTTCCGTCGGCGATGTTCTGCCTGGTGACCCGGAACTGCAGCAGCGTTTTGAGGTTTCGCGCTCCGTCTTGCGCGAAGCGATGAAGACGCTGGCAGCCAAGGGCCTCGTCGTGGCGAAATCGCGCATCGGCACCCGCGTGACGGACCAGTGTTTCTGGAACCTGCTGGATGAGGACGTCCTGCGCTGGCATTTCAGCGGTGGCGTATCGGCGGCGTTCATCGACCATCTCTATGACATTCGCCTGTTGCTGGAGCCTGCGGCGGCGGCCTATGCCGCGCAGCGGGCGACGGCTGATGATTGCGCCCAGTTGCGCCGTTTCGCCGCCAAGCTCGGCGCCCCGGAGTTTGATTGGCAGTCTCAGGTGGAGGCCGATCTCTGTTTTCATCTGCTTCTGCTGCTCGCCGGGGGCAATCCGTTCATGGAAAGCATGGTCGGCTTCATCCGCGCGGCGCTCGAGGGGGCATTTACCTTGGCACTGAAGCCGCCTGTGCCCAATCGGGATGCCGAATTGCGCGATACCCATATGGCAATCGTGGAAGCGGTCGAGCGCGGCGATCCCGACGCTGCGCGCGCGGCGACGGAGAATGTGGTGCAGCTTGGCCGACGCAGCGCAATTTACGCCGTGCAACGAGCAGGTCAGCCCTGACCGGCATTGCTTTTCAGCTTGCGGCCAAGACAGCGGCTCGCTAGTGAAATTTCACCAGAGCAACGCCCGGAGTTTTTCATGGCACGCAGATGTCTCGCCGTCATTCTCGCCGCTGGCGACAGCACCCGGATGAAATCATCCATGTCCAAGGTGCTGCATCCCGTGGCCGGACGACCGATGATCGCCCACGTGATGGCTTCCATTGCCGCTTCCGGTATCACCGACGTCGCCCTGGTGGTCGGGCGTGACGCCGAGCGCGTCACCAAGGCTGGCAGCCTCGATGGCATGGCAGTTGAAAGTGTTCTGCAGGTCGAGCGGCTCGGCACCGGCCATGCCGTGCTCATGGCCCGCGATGCGATTGCGCGAGGCTATGACGAGATCCTCGTGGCTTACGGCGATGTGCCGCTGATCACGCCGGCTCCGCTCATGGCCGCACGCGAAGCGCTCGCCGATGGTGCAGACGTTGCCGTCATTGGCTTCCACACGAAGAACCCCAGCGGCTACGGACGCCTGCTGGTTGAAGACGGTGAGCTGGTAGCGATCCGCGAAGAAAAGGATGCAACCGAAGCCGAACGCGCTGTCACCTGGTGCAACAGCGGCCTGATGGCGATCAATGGTCGCAAGGCACTCGACTTCCTGTCGCGCGTTGGCAATACCAATGCCAAGGGCGAATACTATCTGACGGACCTCGTCGAAATCGCGCGCGCCCAGGGCGGGCGGGCAGTTGCCGTCGATGCGCCGGAACGCGAGCTGACCGGCTGCAACAACCGCGCTGAACTGGCTATCATCGAGCGCCTCTGGCAGGAGCGCCGCCGTCACGAACTGATGCTCTCCGGCGTGACCATGATCGCCCCGGAAACCGTCTTCCTCAGCCATGACACGCAGATTGGTCAGGATGCACTGATCGAGCCGAATGTCGTCTTCGGCCCGGGCGTGACCGTCGAGGGTGGAGCCGTCATCCATGCCTTCTCGCATCTCGAAGGTGCCCATGTCTCGACCGGGGCGACAGTCGGTCCCTATGCTCGCCTGCGCCCGGGTGCAAATCTGGCCGAAGGCTCGAAGGTCGGCAATTTCTGCGAGGTCAAGAAGGCCGAGATCGGCAAGGGCGCCAAGGTCAATCACCTGACCTATATCGGCGACGCCTTCATCGGCGCCGACACCAATATCGGCGCTGGGACGATCACCTGCAACTACGATGGCGTCAACAAGCACGAGACGCACATCGGTGCCGGCGCCTTCATCGGCTCCAACTCGTCTCTCGTCGCCCCGGTATCCATCGGCGACGGCGCCCTGATCGCGTCCGGCAGTGTCATCACCAAGGATGTGCCGGCCGATGCTCTCGCTTTCGGTCGTGCTCGCCAAGAGATGAAGACGGGTCGTGCGAAGCAGATCCGCGAGAAGAACCTGGCGATCAAGGCAGCAAAGAAGGCGGGCAGCTAGTCTTGCAGTGCAATGCGTTCACCATTGCTGCATTGCGTTACGAAACGAAATGCAATTTGACCTCGCCCAAGATTGCGCATTCCGGCAAAACCGGTAGGACTGACGCAACTTATTGACGCCAGACGGAGATTTTCATGTGCGGTATTGTTGGTATTGTCGGTAGCCAGCCGGTTGCGGCGCGCCTCGTCGATGCATTGAAGCGGCTTGAATATCGTGGTTATGATTCCGCCGGCGTGGCGACGATCCATGACGGCAAGTTGGAGCGCCGTCGTGCCGAGGGCAAGCTGTTCAATCTGGAGACCAGATTGGTCGCCGAGCCGCTGGCCGGCAATATCGGCATTGCCCATACCCGTTGGGCAACCCATGGCGTACCCAACGAAACCAACGCCCATCCGCACTTCGTCGATGGCGTCGCCGTCGTTCACAACGGCATCATCGAGAACTTCTCCGAAATCAAGGACGAACTCTCGGCCGAAGGTGCCGTATTTGCAACGCAGACCGACACCGAAGTTGTTGCGCAGCTGCTGGCCAAATATATCCGCGATGGCCTCGGTCGCCGCGAAGCCATGCATAAGATGCTGCGCCAGGTGACCGGCGCCTATGCGCTGGCGGTCATTTTCCAGGATGATCCCTCGACCATAATGGCCGCCCGTTCCGGTCCGCCGCTGGCCATCGGCTTCGGCGACGGCGAGATGTTCCTCGGCTCCGACGCGATTGCCCTGTCGCCGTTCACCAACCGCATCGCCTACCTCCAGGATGGTGATTGGGCAGTCATCGGCACGCGCGGCGCCCATATCTTCGATCTCGACGGCAATCCCATCGAGCGTCAGGTGCAGATCTCGTCCGCCAGCGCCTACATGATCGACAAGGGCAATCATCGCCATTTCATGGAAAAGGAAATCTACGAGCAGCCGGAGGTGATTTCGCACGCCCTGTCGCATTACGTCGATTTCGCCGCCAACCGGATCAAGCCTTTCGAAGGCGAAATGGATTTTGCCAGCCTCCGTGGTCTGGCCATGTCCGCCTGCGGCACGGCCTATCTGTCGGGTTTGGTCGGCAAATACTGGTTCGAGCGTTATGCCCGCCTGCCGGTTGAAATCGATGTGGCGTCGGAATTTCGCTACCGCGAAATGCCGCTGTCCAAGGATCAGGCCGCCTTCTTCATCTCGCAGTCGGGTGAAACCGCCGATACCCTGGCCTCGCTGCGTTACTGCCGCGACAACGGCTTGAAGATCGGCGCCATCGTCAACGTCAAGGAATCGACGATCGCCCGCGAGGCGGATGCGATTTTTCCGATCCTCGCCGGTCCTGAAATCGGTGTCGCTTCGACCAAGGCCTTCACGTGCCAGCTCGCCGTCCTCGCTTCCCTGTCGATCGCCGCAGGCCGTGCCCGAGGCACGCTGACGGAGGCCGAAGAAAAACAGCTGGTCAGGCATCTCGCCGAAATGCCGCGCATCATGAGCCAGGTGCTGAACAGCATCCAGCCGCAGATCGAGGCCCTGTCGCGCGATCTCGCGAAATTCAAGGACGTCCTCTATCTCGGCCGTGGCACCAGCTATCCGCTGGCCATGGAAGGCGCGCTGAAGCTCAAGGAAATCTCCTACATCCACGCCGAAGGTTATGCTGCTGGCGAACTGAAGCATGGCCCAATCGCGCTGATCGACGAGAACATGCCGGTCATCGTCATTGCCCCGCATGACCGTTTCTTCGAAAAGACCGTGTCGAACATGCAGGAAGTCGCTGCCCGCGGCGGTCGGATCATCTTCATCACCGATGAGAAGGGTGCTGCCGCCTCCAAGCTTGAGACCATGGCGACCATCGTCCTGCCGAACGTCGCCGAGATCATCTCGCCGATGGTCTTCTCGCTGCCGATCCAGTTGCTCGCCTATCACACGGCCGTCTTCATGGGCACCGATGTCGATCAGCCGCGCAATCTGGCCAAGTCGGTGACGGTGGAATGATCATCCGGCCCGAGCAAAGCGGCGACGAGGCGTCCATTGGTCTGGTGACGGCCGCCGCTTTCGAGGGCCATCCGTACAGCGACCAGAGCGAGCCCCAGATCATCGAGCGGTTGCGCAAAGCCGGTGCGCTGACGCTGTCCCTGGTTGCCGACGAGGCCGGAGAGATCCTTGGCCATGTCGCATTTTCGCCCGTTTCCCTCTCGGGCGGCGACGAAGGCTGGTATGGCCTCGGCCCGATCAGCGTCGCGCCGGCGCATCAAGGCAAGGGAATCGGGTCGCGTCTTGTGGCCGAGGGTCTCGATCGGCTGCGGACACTCGGAGCCGCCGGCTGCGTGCTGCTTGGTGATCCGGCCTACTATGGTCGTTTCGGCTTCCGGCTGGATCACGGTCTCGTGCTTCCCGATGTTCCTCCCGGACATTTCCTGGCTTTGCTCTTGCATGGCCCGGGAGCCTTGGGCATTGTCGCCTTCCATCCAGGTTTTTATGGCAGTGCACAATAGCGGCGGTGAATGACGGAAACTTCTGATACGATTTCGGTTGCCACACGGCTCAGGAACAATTTCCTGACGGGTCTGATCATCTGCGCACCCGTCACGATCACCATCTGGCTGACCTGGACCTTCATTCGCTGGGCCGATAGCTGGGTGAAGCCTTACATTCCGGACCGCTACAACCCGGAAAACTACATACAGTTCGCCATTCCCGGCACTGGACTGCTGCTGGCGCTGATCGCCATCACGCTGATCGGCTTTCTCGGCAAGAACCTGATCGGCCGCTCGATCGTCGCCTATGGCGAATCGGTGCTGCATCGCATGCCGCTGGTCCGCACCGTCTATAAAAGCACCAAGCAGATCTTCGAGACGGTGCTCAAGGAACAGTCGAGCTCCTTCAAGAAGGTCGGATTGATCGAGTTTCCCGGACCGGGCAGCTGGGCTTTGGTCTTCATCTCGACCGACGCCAAGGGCGAGATCGCTGCCAGGCTCAACGAGGAAGGCGAGGAAATGATCGCGGTCTTCATGGCGCCGACCCCGGTCCCGACCGCCGGCTTCCTGATCTTCGTGCCGCGCAGCAAGGTCAAGCTGCTCGAGATGTCGCCGGAAGAGGGCATCAAGCTGCTGATCTCGGCGGGCCTGGTGACGCCCAACTGGACGCCGCAGCCGGTAGGGCCGCCGCTCGTTTGATCGGCGATACCACACTCTGTCGGCCACGCTGACATTTCCCCTCAAGGGGAGCGTCTTGCTGATCTCCCCCCTTGAGGGGGAGATGCCCGGCAGGGCAGAGGGGGGCGGACCCCGTCACCCGGCCCTGAGAAAGCGAATCGCTTCATCCCGCCGGTGCAGATAGAGCAGCGTGCGCACCGCTTCGCCGCGCGCTGACGTCAGTTCCGGATCACGCTCCAGCAAATAGCTTGCGTCCTTGCGGGCGATCTCCAGAAGATCGCCATGCGCCTCGAGACTGGCGATCTTGAACCCCGGCGTGCCGGATTGCCGTGTGCCGAGCAATTCGCCTTCGCCACGCAGCTTCAGGTCTTCCTCGGCGATCAGGAATCCGTCCTCACTGTCGCGCAGAATCGACAGCCGCGCCTTGCCGTTTTCCCCGAGCGGCCCCTTGTACATCAGGATGCAACTCGACGCCTCGTCGCCGCGCCCGACCCGGCCGCGCAACTGGTGCAACTGGGCAAGCCCGAACCGTTCGGCATGTTCGATTACCATGATCGTTGCATCCGGAACGTCGACGCCGACTTCGACCACGGTGGTCGCGACCAGCAGCCGTGTCTCGCCATTCTTGAACGCCAGCATGGCGGCGTCCTTCTCCGGCCCGCTCATGCGTCCATGCACCAGCCCGAGCGGCGCCTTGATCATCATCGACAATACCGAATGGCGCTCCTCCACCGACATCAGCTCGCTTTCTTCGGTCTCCTCGACCAGCGGGCAGATCCAGTAGGCCTTCTTGCCCTCGGCGATGGCAGCCCGCAGTCGTTCGATCACATCCTCAAGCCGTTCCGTCGGCACGGTCACCGTCTGGATCGGCTTGCGCCCGGCCGGCTTCTCGGTGAGTTTCGAGACATCCATGTCGCCGAAAGCCGCCAGTACCAGCGTGCGCGGGATCGGTGTCGCCGTCATCACCAGCATATGCGGCGTAATGCCCTTGGCGGTCAGCCTGAGGCGTTGATGCACGCCAAAGCGATGCTGCTCGTCGACGACGGCCAGTGTCAGGTTCTTGTAGGACACGGCGTCCTGGAACAGCGCATGGGTGCCGATGACGATCTGCGCTTCACCCGATGCGATCCGCTCCAGAATGGCCTCGCGCTCCTTGCCCTTGGTGCGCCCGGTCAGAACCTCGATCCGCAATCCGGCCGAAGCGCCAAGCTTCGACAGTGTCGCGTGATGCTGCCGTGCCAGGATTTCCGTCGGCGCCATCAGCACGGTCTGGCCGCCGCTTTCGACAGCCGCTGCCATGGCAAACAGCGCCACCAGCGTCTTGCCGGCACCGACATCGCCCTGCAGCAGCCGCAGCATGCGGGTATCCGAGCTCATATCGTTCAGGATATCGGCAATCGCCGCGACCTGGCTCTTGGTCGGCGAAAACGGCAGGGTGGCGCGGATCTGGTCGCTGATGACCCCTGTCGGCTTGATCGGCACGCCCGGGATCCGCCGCAGCTTTTGCCGGACCAGCGCCAGCGACACCTGACCGGCAAGGAATTCGTCATAGGCAAGCCGGCGCCGGGCCGGCGCCTGTGGATCGATATCCTTCTCGTCACGCGGATGGTGCAGCGCGACCAGCGCATCTTTAGCGCTGGCAAATCCCTGTTTCTGCACCAGTGGCGGATCGATCCATTCGGCAAGTTCCGGCATGCGTTCGACCGCAGCCTCGATCGATTTGCGCAACACTTTCGGTGAAAGCCCCGCCGTCAGCGGATAGACGGGCTCGACCAGTGGCAGGTTTTCCGCTTCGCTGGCTCTGACCATGAAATCCGGATGCACCATCGAGGCGCGGCCGTTGAACCAGTCGATCTTGCCCGACACCATGACGATCTCGTCGATTGGCAGCGCCTTGTCCAGCCAGTTGCCCTTGGCGCGGAAGAAGGTCAGCGCCAGTTCGCCCGTCTCGTCGTGCAGGAAAACACGGTAGGGCAGGTTGCTCTTGCCCGGCGGTGGCGGCTGATGCCGGTCGACGCGTCCGGTGACAGTCACCAGAGCACCGGGCTGCGCCAGCGCAATGCCCGGCTGGTGGCGCCGGTCGATCAGCCGATGCGGCGCCAGGAACAGCAGATCGACGACCCGCGTATCCTCCGCATCCTCGCGCCCCATCAGGGTTGCGAGAAGTTTGGCAAGCTTGGGGCCAACGCCGGCAAGCGAGGCTACGGAGGCGAACAGGGGATCAAGAAGGGTAGGGCGCATGATGTCGGCAAAATGCCCCGCAAAATGCCGCCTTGGCAAGCTGACAATTGCTCCGCTTAGTTCTATAGAGGCCCATCAACAGGAAGGAATGTGCCGATGACCGGTTTGATCATGAGCAGTGCCGAGCTTGATCCGCGCCGCCGGCGGATTTTGTTCCGCTGTTGGCATCGCGGCATCCGCGAAATGGACCTGATGCTCGGCCAGTTCTGCGAAGCCGAAATCGCCACTTTGCCGGATGCGGATCTCGACGAGCTGGAACTGATCATGGCCGAGGAGGATAATGATCTGGTCAAGTGGGTCACGGGCGCCGAGCCCATTCCGGAACGCTTCCGGACGCCGCTGTTCATGCGCATTGCCGCTCTTCGCCCCGATTTTTCGCCGGTAAATGCCGAAACGCTTGCAAAGTAGTCCAAGATGTCCCTGATCGATGTGAAGCGGATCGCCAAGGCGCAATCTGCCCTGACCCTGTCGCATGTGCCCGATGGCATGGATGCCTTCATCCTGGCCGAACTTGCCCGCGAGGGCAAACCGGTCGCCTATGTCGTCTCCGATGGCCAGCGCCTGCAGAATATCGAGCAGATCCTCAGCTTTGCCGCACCGGAAATCCCGGTGCTGACATTGCCCGCCTGGGATTGCCTGCCCTATGACCGCGTCTCGCCTTCGGCTGATGTCTCGGCCCGCCGTCTCTCGGCACTGACCGGTCTGATTTCGCTCTATCTGAAGCCGCATCCGGCGATCGTGTTGATCACCGTCAATGCGATGCTGCAGAAGGTGGCGCCCGCCGATATCATCGACAGCCTTGGTTTCTCGGCAAAACCCGGCAACACGTTGAAGATGGACGACATCGCCGCGCGCCTCGAGCGCAACGGCTTCGACCGCGTCGCGACCGTACGCGAAGTCGGCGAATTTGCCGTGCGCGGCGGTATCCTCGACGTGTTCGTGCCGGGCTCCGAGGAGCCGGTGCGCCTCGACTTCTTCGGCGACACGCTCGAGAGTATCCGCTCCTTCGACCCGGCCTCGCAGCGCACCATCGGCCAGGTCCGCTCGCTTGATCTCAACCCGATGAGCGAAGTGACGCTGACGCCGGAGGTGATCGGCCGCTTCCGCAAGAACTATCTGTCGCTGTTCGGCGCCGCCACCCGTGACGATGCGCTCTATGCCGCCGTCTCGGAGGGCCGCCGCTATGCCGGCATGGAACACTGGCTGCCACTGTTTCATGATCATCTGGAAACCACCTTCGATTATCTCAAGGGTTTCCGGATGGTCACCGACCATACCGTGCGCGAGGCTGCCGAAGAACGCGCCAAGCTGATCCGCGACTATTACGAGGCCCGCCTCAACAGCGCCACACCGGGCAAGGGTCACCTGTCGCAGGGCACGCCCTACAAGCCCGTGCCGCCCGAGCGCCTTTATCTCGGCGCCGCTGAATTCGGCCGCAACCTCGACGCCTTCGATCCGATCCGCATCACGCCCTTTGCCGAACATGGCGGCGAGAGCCGCACCGTGATCGAGGTCGAAGCCCGGCCGTCACCACGCTGGGCCAAGGCCGCCGCCGCGACCGAAGACGGCGAGGACGCAAAACGCGTCAATGTCTTTACCCAGGCCGTGAAATATATCGCCGACAAAAGGGCGGCGGGCGCCAAGGTGCTGATCTCCGGCTGGTCGGAAGGTTCGCTCGATCGCCTGTTGCAGGTGATGAACGAACATGGCCTAGAAAAGCTCAAACCCGTGGCTGCCCTCAAGGACATGGCGACCCTCAAGAAGGGCGAAGCCGGCACCACCGTGCTCAGCCTGGAAGGTGGCTTCGAATCCGGCGATTTCGTTGTCGTTGGCGAACAGGACATTCTCGGCGACCGCATGGTCCGTCGCTCAAAGCGCCGCAAGCGGGGTGCCGATTTCATTTCTGAAGTCGCCAGCATCGACGAAGGCTCGATCGTCGTCCATGCCGAACATGGCATAGGCCGCTTCATCGGTCTGCGCACCATCGAGGCCGCCGGCGCGCCACATGCCTGCCTCGAACTGCAATATGCCGACGAGGCCAAGCTCTTCCTGCCGGTTGAAAACATCGATCTCCTGTCGCGTTTCGGCGGCGAAGGCACCGAAGTTCCGCTGGACAAGCTCGGCGGTGGCGCCTGGCAGATGCGCAAGGCCAAGCTGAAGAAGCGCCTGCTCGACATGGCCGGCGCCCTGATCCGCATTGCCGCCGAGCGCATGACCCGCACCGCGCCGGTGCTGACCACCCAGGAAGGTCTCTACGATGAATTCGCCGCCCGTTTCCCCTATGACGAGACGGAAGACCAGATGAACGCCATCGAGGCCGTGCGCTCCGATCTCGGCGAAGGTCGGCCGATGGACCGGCTGATCTGCGGCGATGTCGGCTTCGGCAAGACGGAAGTGGCGCTGCGCGCTGCCTTTGTCGCGGCGATGAACGGCATCCAGGTCGCCGTCGTCGTGCCGACAACGCTCTTGGCACGCCAGCATTTCAAGACCTTCACCGAGCGCTTCCGCGGCCTGCCGATCCGCATCCAGCAGGCCTCGCGCCTTGTCGGCACCAAGGAACTCAACCTGGTCAAGAAGGAAGTGGCAGACGGCAAGACCGATATCGTCGTCGGCACCCACGCCCTTCTCGGCACCGGTGTCAATTTTGCCAATCTCGGTTTGCTGATCATCGACGAGGAGCAGCACTTCGGCGTCAAGCACAAGGAACGGCTGAAGGAACTGAAGTCGGACGTCCATGTCCTGACCCTCTCGGCCACACCGATCCCGCGCACTCTGCAGCTCGCCATGACCGGCGTGCGCGAACTGTCATTGATCACCACGCCACCCGTTGACCGCATGGCGGTGCGCACCTTCATCTCGCCTTTCGATCCATTGGTCATCCGCGAGACCCTGATGCGCGAACACTATCGCGGCGGCCAGAGCTTCTACGTCTGCCCGCGTCTCGCCGATCTTGCCGACATCAAGGCCTTCCTCGATTCGGATGTGCCGGAGCTGAAGGTGGCGATCGCCCATGGCCAGATGGCCGCCGGCGAACTCGAAGACATCATGAACGCCTTCTATGACGGCCGCTACGATGTGCTGCTGTCGACCACGATCGTCGAATCCGGCCTCGACGTGCCGACCGCCAATACCCTGATCGTGCATCGCGCTGACATGTTCGGCCTGGCGCAGCTCTACCAGATCCGCGGCCGCGTCGGCCGCTCCAAGGTCCGCGCCTTCGCGCTTTTGACGCTTCCGGTCAACAAGGTGCTGACCACAAGCGCCGAACGCCGCCTCAAGGTGCTGCAATCGCTCGACACGCTCGGCGCCGGTTTCCAGCTCGCCAGCCACGACCTCGACATCCGCGGCGCCGGCAATCTTCTCGGCGAAGAACAGTCCGGCCATATCAAGGAAGTCGGCTTCGAGCTCTACCAGCAGATGCTGGAGGAAGCGGTCGCCGAAGTGAAGGGCGTCGATGAAGTCCACGACACCGGCTGGTCACCGCAGATCCAGGTCGGCACCTCGGTGATGATCCCGGACGACTACGTGCCGGACCTGCATCTGCGCCTTGGCCTCTATCGCCGTCTCGGCGAGATCACCGAACTGAACGACATCGACGGCTTCGGCGCCGAGATGATCGACCGCTTCGGTCCGCTGCCCCTCGAAGTCCAGCATCTGCTGAAGGTGGTCTATATCAAAGCGCTGTGCCGCAAGGCCAATGTCGAGAAGCTCGAAGCCGGCCCCAAGGGCGTCGTCGTCCAGTTCCGCGGCAAGCAGTTCCCCAACCCGGCGGCACTGGTCGGTTATATCGCCAAGCAGGGCACCATGGCCAAGATCCGGCCCGATCACAGCGTCTTCCTCACCCGCGACCTGCCGACGCCGGAGAAGCGGCTGGCCGGTGCGGCCGTGGTGATGACGCAACTGGCGGAACTGGCGAAGTAACTGCCTTTCGATTTAAATTTCAGCCCTCATCCCGAAACGGAGCAACTGTTTGCCATAGGTGCTCAAAGCATAGGTGCTGGCTTCGGCGTCAAAGACGTCTTGCTCTGTTATCTTCAGTAAACCGAGTGCTCTAAGGGACACTGCGACGTCTGGTTCGTTCGTTTTCGACGGTCGTTCAAAATCGGCAAGCGTAGTCAGATCTTCGAAGAATGCGCGATTGACAATCGCACTCAAGCGAATTGCAACCTGTATCGAAACAAGATCCAGCGCTGCTGCTCGAAAAAGACGGCCGATAACGATAGGCTTTTCAATCTCATCCGACTGCGCAAGGATGAGGAGAGTAGTTTCGCCAAAGCGCTCCAATGCATCATCATCTCGTAGCTTCGCGAAGAACGCCGTGCGCTTCTCAGTCGGTAAGTCAGAAAATACAGCAAGGAAGCGAGCAATTTTACGAGCGAACAGGGCGTTAGAAGTTGAGCGGTAAATTCTTGCGAGTTCCAGAGCCTTTCCCACGCCTGGAATGAGATCGGCTATCTCAAGCAACGTGTCGCTGGCTAACACTAAACCGTCAGCTACAGAGTCAGACACTGAGTGAAGCTTGTCTCCGGCCATTTGGGTTCCAATCAATCGCTGCGGCTCGGATGTAGGATTAAATCACTCTTCCGGCTTGATCGCCAGCGCCGCTTCACTTTTCCCGGCAACGGACGGGGGCAGGGCGACCCCGCGTTTGCGCTCGCGCGTCAGGGTCAGCAGGCCCGAGCCGACGATCAGCGCGATGCCGACCGCCATGAAACCATCGACCTTGTCGCCGAAGACGAGATAACCGAGCAGGATCGCCCAGAGCATCTGGCTGTACTGGATCGGCCCGACAATGGCGGGCGGCGCGTAAAACGAGGCCAGCATCATCAACACGTTGCCGATTGCCCCGAGAATGCCAAACGCGGCGAGCAAGGCGAAGTCGCCGGTTGACGGCATCTGGAAACTGGGCACGGCAACGACGGCGCAGATCAGCACGCTGCCGAGCAGGCCTGCGCCATAGAGCGAGATATTCTTCTCCTTGGGCCCCATCGCCCGGAAAATGATGATGGTCACGGCGCCGGCAAAGCCGGAGGCAAGCGCTGCCAGGTGGCCGGTCTGCAATTCGCGAAATCCGGGTCGCAGCACCACCAGCACGCCGAGAAAGCCGATCAGCACGGCGCCCCAGCGCTTCATGCCGACCTGTTCTTTGAGAAAGATCACCGACATGATCGTCGCAAACGACGGCAGCAGGAAAATCAGGCAGAAGGCTTCGGCCATGCTCAGCTGGGTAAAGGCGATGATGCTGCCGATCGTGCCGACCGCCGAACACACGAAGCGCAACGACCAGAGCGGCCAGTTGGTGGTGCGCACCAGATCCAGCCAGTGATCGCCTCGCTTCATCAGGAACGGAATGGCGAGAACGCCGAAGCTTGATCCGATGAAACCGGCCAGGAAAGGCGAAACCCGCCCATCGACCAGCTTGATCGAGCCGTCACTGAATGCGTAAGCGGCAAAGCAGATGAAGGCGAGGATGACGCCTTTGAACGTTGTATCGGAAGACAAGGTGAAAATCCCGGGGAGGAAGAGCTTCCACCGGGATAAGTTGCTTCGCAATCGGCGTCAATTCAGATTGCGCATTGCCTCCGCCTTGGCCTTGGCGATTTCGCGCATCGCATTGGCCAGTTCGGCTGCAGGCTGTGCACCGCTCACCGCATATTGCTGGTCGAAGATGAAGAACGGCACGCCGTTGACGCCCATCTGCTTGGCCGCCTCGACTTCGCTGAGCACATGCTGGACGTCGGCATCACCGGAGAGCAGCGTCTCGACCACCGAGCGCATCATGCCCGCTTCCTCGGCAATATCGGCCAGCACTTTCGCATCGCCGATATTGCGACCCTGCTCGAAATTGGCGCGAAACAGCCCGTCGACGATCCGGCCCTGAACCTCGCGGCTTTCCTGGCTCGCCCAGTGGATCAGGCGATGCGCATCCAGCGTATTCGGCCCGACCTTGATGGCGTCGAAGTTGAATGCGATCCCGACCTCGGCACCGAGCGCCTTCAGTTCGGCATGCGCTGCGTCCATCCGCGCCTTGCCGCCAAGCTTCTTGGCCAGCTCGACCTGATGATCGACGCCTTCGGGCGGATAGTCGGGATTGAGCTGGTAGGGCCGCCAGTTGATGTCGATGCTGACTTCGCCCTGTACCTCGGCAATGGCCAGTTCCAGCCGCGCCTTGCCGAGGAAACACCAGGGGCAGACGACGTCGGAAACGAGGTCGATTGTGATCCGGTCCATGATGTATGTCCTTTCGGGAAGAAGCCGTCGAAAAATTCAGTGTCCGCAATAGACAAACGCCAGCCCGGGTCAAGCCGGGACCGGCGCTTTCCAATGCACGTCCGCGTGAGATTACTGCGCCCGCGCGTCGAACCAGACCGAGCGCTGGTAGCCATAGAGCGGTGTCACCTCCGGTCGGCCGATATGCTTCCACCGCGCCACCCACTGTTCGCCGATGTGATAGAGCGGCACGACATAGTGACCGGCGACGAGCAGCCGGTCATAGGCCCTGACGGCAGCCTTGAAATCGTCTGGGTCACGCGCCTGCAGCAGCGCCTCGATCATCCGGTCGATATCGGCATCGGCGACGCCGGCATAATTGAAGCTTCCGGCTGCATCCTTCGAGGCCGAGCCCCAGCGGTTCGGCTGTTCCGCGCCCGGAGACAGCGAGGATGTGTAGGCCTTGATGATCATGTCATAGTCGAAATTGTTCGACCGCGCCTGGTACTGCGCGTCGTCCACGGTGCGGATCGCCATGTCGATGCCGATCAGCTTCAAGGTGCGCTGATAGGCGATGGCCATTTTCTCCTGGCCTTCGTTCTGGGTCATTACCTCGAAGGCAAGCGGCTTGCCGCTGGCATCCAGCATCTTGCCGCCCTTGATCCGGTAGCCCGCCTCGGCAAACAGCTTGACCGCCTGGCCGAGCGCCTTGCGATCGCCGCCCGACGCATCGGTCTTCGGCAGGGTATAGGTGCCGGCAAGGATATCTGCCGGGATCCTGTCCTTTGCCGCTCCCAGCAGCGCAAGCTCGCGGTCGTCCGCCGCATTGCCATAGGCGCCAAGCGTCGAATTCTGCCAATAGCTCTGCGTGCGGGTAAAAGCGCCGCTGAACAGTGTCTTGTTCAACCATTCGAAATCGAATGCCACCGACAACGCCTCGCGGACCTTCGCGTCGGCAAAGATCGGCCGGCGGGTGTTGAACACGAAGCCGAGCATGCCGGATGGCAGGCCGGGCTTGAAGGCTTCCTTGACGACATCGCCCTTCTCTACCGCCGGGAAGTCATAGGCGCGCAGCCAGTGATTGGCGTCACCCTCGGGATAGACATCGATCTCGCCTTTCTTGAAGGCTTCGAACAGCGTCGATTCCTGCAGGAAATAGCTGACACTGATCTCGTCGTAATTGTCGAAGCCGATCTTCGAGGCGATATCCTTGCCCCAGTAATTCGGGTCGCGCGCCCAGGTGATCTTCTCGCCGGCGCGGATATCCTTGATCTTGTAGGGACCCGAACCGACCGGAACGGTGAGGGACGTCTGCTCGAATGTCGCGGCATCGACGGCATGTTTCGGCAGGATCGGTGTCGACGATGCAAAGATCAGCGCCGTTTCGCGATTGGCCTTGTCGTTGAAGGTGAATTTGACGCCGTGTTCGCCGACCTTCTCCATCGTCTCGACGACCGAAAGCCGCGAGTTGAACGGCGGGCGACCCTTGTCGCGCAGCAGTTCGAAGGTGAACATCACATCCTCCGGTGTGACCGGCTTGCCATCGTTCCAGTGCGCCTTGGGATTGAGGTTGAACTGGACGAAGCTGCGCGCCTCGTCCCATTCCACCGTCTCGGCAAGCAGGCCATACAGGGTGAACGGCTCGTCGGATGAGCGGGTCATCAGCGGTTCGTAAAGCAGGTTGCCGAATTCCGGATCCCAGACCCCGCGCGCCGATGTGCGCATGCCCTTGAGCACGAAAGGGTTGAGCGCATCGAAGGTACCGACGACCCCGTAATTGACCTTGCCGCCCTTTTTAGCCTCGGCGTTGACGTAGGGAAAATGCCGGTAGTCGGCGCTCAGCATCGGTTCCCCGTGCATGGCGATCCCATGCAATGGTTCGGCCTGGGCAAGCGAGCAGAACGGCAGAAACAGCAGGCAAAGGGCGAGGCGACGCAATGTATAGTCCTCCGGCAAGAATCTGGAAACGCCGGGAAGCTAGCACAATCACCACAAATCCAACACATCACGGTGCGATTAACCCGAAAGGTCATACTGTAGCGGCAAAGAAAAGCTGGATATTCCAGCCGTCGCGATGTAACAGGTGTGCCAGATCACTGGGTCATGTATTTGCCTCATTTGGAGGACAGGTGACGGCGACTACGACCGGTGAACGACGCGGCGCAAAGTCCGCGCGACAGGGGTTTTCAGGAGACGGAATACGGATGATGTTCAATTTTAACAAAGCAACCCGGACGGCTGTGTCCGCCCTCGCTCTGACGCTCGGCGCCGCCGCCATGCCCGCAGTTGGCCAGGCCCAGGAAGCAGCACCGGCTGCAGCCCCTGCAAAGTGGTTCAAGACCTGCGCCAAGCAGGAAGAGTCCGACGTCTGCGTGGTTCAGAACCAGCAGGTCGCGGCGAACGGCCAGTTGATCACCGCCGTCGGCCTGATCTCGGTCGAAGGCAAGGTTAACCGCAAGCTGATGCAGGTAACGGTTCCGACCGCACGTCTGATCCCACCGGGCATTCTCATGCAGATCGATGGCGGCAAGGGCGTCAAACTCGACTATACCGTCTGCCTGCCGGACCGTTGCACGGCTGAAATGCCGTTGACCGACGCGCTCATTGCCAGCCTGAAGAAGGGCAACGAAGTCGTTCTGACGTCGATCAACTTCCGCCGCGCACCGAACCCGATCAAGATTCCGCTGGAAGGTTTCACCGGTGCTTTCGACGGCGAGGCGATGTCCCAGTCGCAGGCTGACGAGCGTCAGCGCCTGCTGCAGGAAGCCATGCAGAAGAAGCAGGAAGAGCGTAACAAGGCGATCACCGACGCCCAGAACGCTGCCAAGCAGGGTAACTGATACCGGTTATCGATGCCGCTTCTGGTGTCTTGGCGAAAAAAAATCAGCCCGCGTCGTTGGACGCGGGCTTTTTCGTGCTGGGTTGGTGATCGTAGATGCCTGGAAGGCTCAATGCGCGAAGTTGACCTTCGGCTTGTAGTGCCCGGCGTTCTTCTTGTCGAAGATCTGCTGGATATGCGGATTGCGCAGAGGCTCTTCGCTTCCGTCCGACTCCAGGTTCTGCTCGGAAACATAGGCGACATATTCCGTCTCCGAGTTCTCCGCGAGCAAATGGTAGAAGGGCTGGTCCTTGCTCGGACGAACCTCTGCCGGGATCGCATTCCACCATTCCTCGGAATTGGAAAATTCCGGGTCAACGTCGAAGATCACGCCACGGAACGGGAAGACCTTGTGCCGTACGACATCTCCGATACCAAATTTAGCGCTTCGTTGTTTCATGGTTTCACTTCCTTTCCCTTCTATATTTGGGACGGAAACACACATAATCAAGGGTTCTCGCCTTTGCCGCCTGTCACGCCACTCGGATTGCGGGCCAATGCCGTTGCCAGAATCAGCCCGCCCATGACCAGGACGATGCCGAGCGCATGATAGCTTTCGAAGCTTTCGCCGAGAAAGACGACCGCCATGATGATTGAAGTCGGCGGCATCAGGTAGAGCGTCATGCCGGCAATGCCCGGACCGAAAACCTGCACGGCATGCTGGAAACAATAGAAGGCGGCCAGCGAGGCAAACAGGATTATGCCGGCAAGTTTGGCAAAGTCGAGAGGTGTGTCCGGCAACAGTCCGCCGGAAAACATCTCGTAAAGCCCCGCCGGCACCAGCACGATCGCCCCGGAGAGCGCCAGCAGCCCGAACAACGGCAGCGGCGGCATGAGACGGACAGCCGGACTGCGCAGCAGCAGCGAATAGAGCGCAAAGGCAATGGCTGCCGCCAGGATGGCAAGGTCGCCAATATTGAAGCTGAGGTGCAGCAGGGCTGCCACATCGCCCTTCAGCACGATCACCGCAACGCCGGTAAAGGCGATCATCATGCCGGAAAGCTCGATCAGGCTGATCCTGCGGCCCTGGAACAGCCATTGGAAGACAATGATGAACAGTGATGACGTCGTGTAGATCAAAGTTGCGTTCGAGGCGGTCGTCAATGTTAGAGCCCAATAGACGACGCCGCCGCAGATCCCCATGCCCAGGATGCCGAGCACCAGCCACAGCAGCGTATGGTGGCGGATAAACTGAAGGCAGAGCGTGCGCTCGCGCCAGACAAAGGGAAACATGATCAGCGCTGAGCCAGCCCAACGCAGCAGGGCTGTAGTGAACGGGGCAATGTCGCCGGTAATGCCCCGACCGAAGATCAGGTTCGACGAAAAGAAGACCGGCGCCAGCAGGAAAAGCGTCCAGTCGATCATGCGAGGCGGCGGCGAAGCGGAATGAGGCATGGACCGTCGGTCTTTGCTGTTGGGCGCAGGGCGTTGAAATTGGCTCACTTTGCGTAATGCAGCTTACGTTACGTCAGCATTATACTAAGGCTCTGTGTCTCAGGCTTTGCAACGAAAAACGCCGGCGAAACATCGCCGGCGTCTTTAAATCTAAACGCTTTGAAGCGCCCGGAGGCCAATCAGGCCGAGTAGTACATGTCGAATTCGACCGGATGTGGGGTCATCTCGAAACGCATGACTTCGTGCATCTTCAATTCGATGAACGAATCGATCTGGTCGTCGTCGAACACGCCGCCGGCGGTCAGGTACTTGCGATCCTTGTCGAGGTTTTCCAATGCTTCGCGCAGGGAACCGCAGACGGTCGGGATCTTCTTGAGTTCCTTCGGCGGCAGGTCGTAGAGATCCTTGTCCATGGCCTTGCCAGGATGGATCTTGTTCTTGATGCCGTCGAGGCCCGCCATCAGCATCGCTGCAAAGGCGAGGTACGGGTTTGCCATCGGGTCCGGGAAGCGGACTTCGACGCGCTTGGCCTTCGGGTTCGAGCCGAATGGAATACGGCACGAAGCCGAACGGTTGCGGGCCGAGTAAGCCAACAGAACCGGTGCTTCATAGCCGGGGACAAGACGCTTGTAGGAATTGGTCGACGGATTGGTGAACGCGTTGATCGACTTGGCATGCTTGATGATGCCGCCGATGAAGTAGAGGCACGATTCAGACAGGCCGGCATACTCGTCGCCGGCAAACGTCGGCTTGCCGTCCTTCCAGATCGACATATGCACATGCATGCCCGAACCGTTGTCGCCGAAGATCGGCTTCGGCATGAAGGTTGCTGTCTTGCCATACGCATTGGCGACCTGGTGCACGACGTATTTGTAGATCTGCATCTTGTCGGCATTGCGCACCAGCGCGTCGAACTTGATACCGAGTTCGTGCTGGGCAGCGGCCACTTCATGGTGGTGCTTTTCCACGACCACGCCCATTTCGCCGAGAACCGTCAGCATTTCGGAACGCATGTCCTGCAGGCTGTCGATCGGCGGAACCGGGAAATAGCCGCCCTTGACGCGCGGACGGTGGCCGAGGTTGCCGGTCTCGTAATCGGTGTCGTCGTTCGACGGCAGTTCGCTCGAATCGAGCTTAAAACCGGTGTTGTAAGGGTCGGCCTTGTACTTGACGTCGTCGAAAACGAAGAATTCGGCTTCGGGACCAACGAACACGGTGTCGCCGATACCCGATGCCTTGAGATAGGCCTCGGCCTTCTTGGCGGTGCCGCGCGGATCGCGGTTATAGGCTTCGCCCGAGACCGGGTCGAGAATGTCGCAGATGATGACCATGGTGGACTGCGCGAAGAACGGATCCATGTGGACCGTGTCCGGGTCCGGCATCAGCACCATGTCGGATTCGTTGATCGCCTTCCAGCCGCCGATCGAGGAGCCGTCGAACATGACGCCGTCGGCAAACATGTCTTCGTCCACGCAGACAACGTCCATCGTCACGTGCTGCAGCTTGCCCTTGGGGTCGGTGAAGCGCAGGTCGACGAATTTCACGTCATTGTCTTTGATCTGCTTGAGAATATCGCTTGCAGTCGTCATTTTATTGTTTTCCTCGCGTGAGATGACGATTTAAGCCCGGCCTCCCTAGGTGCCGGGCCTGACTTAGATGGCGTCGACGCCGGTCTCGCCGGTGCGGATACGCACGACTTCTTCGACGTTCGAAACGAAGATTTTTCCGTCCCCGATCCGGCCCGTCTGTGCGGCATTGCGGATTGCGTCGATGACGGCTTCCACATTTTCGTCCGCCAGAACCACCTCGACCTTCACCTTAGGCAGGAAGTCCACCACGTATTCGGCGCCGCGATAGAGCTCTGTATGGCCCTTTTGGCGACCAAAGCCCTTGGCTTCCGTCACGGTGATGCCTTGCAGGCCGACTTCCTGAAGGGCTTCCTTCACTTCATCGAGCTTGAAAGGCTTTATGATCGCTTCGATCTTTTTCATGAGAAAATTTCTCTCCGCTTCCCTCATTGCGGCAGGATTAGTCCCGCCCGCCGGATAGAATGCACGGAACGTGCCAGTTCTTCGCCAGAAATTCGCAGAATTTGCTGCTTCCTCCACCCGGCCGGGCAAATCTCCCGCAAATTCACCGGAAAAGCCAGCCCAATTCGTCCCCGATGTGGATTTTGTCTCGATTTTTTCTTTTTTGTCGATTTCGCTAACATGCCGACGTCATTGCGGAATTCGAAGTTTCCATGATCAATAAAGGTGCAAATGCACAATATATGAACTTTACGCCTTGCCTATTTTTGCGCCGCTAGGTTTGCGTTGAAAAGTCTGCTTTAACGGCATGCATGACAGTGCAATCGGCAGAAATCCTTTTGAGCCCCTCGGCCATGGCCCGCGTCGATGCGGCAGCGGCATTAGGCATGGATAGCTATGGGCTGATGCTGCGCGCCGGCGAGGCGGTCGCGGCAGCCGCCTTGCGGCTCTTCCCAGGCGCCTTGCGCTTCGTCGTCTTGTGTGGCCCCGGCAACAATGGCGGTGATGGTTATGTCGCGGCCGCCGCCCTCGCGCGTGCGGGCGCATCCGTCACTGTCCACCATCTCGGCGATCCGTCTTTGCTCACGGGTGATGCCGCGCATGCGCATGCCGACGCATCCTTGTCCTCGACGCCTTTGCATGCCTACATGCCGCATCCCGGTGATGTCGTCATCGACGCCCTGTTCGGTGCGGGCCTTGCCCGTGACGTGTCCAGGGATGTGAGCGACAGCGTCGAACGCGTGGCGGCGGCAGGCTTGCCGGTCTTGGCCATTGATCTGCCGTCCGGTCTCGATGGGATGACGGGTTTGGTTCGCGGTGCGGCCTTCCAGGCGACCAACACCGTTACCTTCATGACCCGCAAGCCAGGGCATCTGCTGCTGCCCGGCCGTACATTGTGTGGTGCGATCGAGGTCTTCGATATCGGCATTCCCCACCGGCTGATTGCCGCTGAAGCCGAGCGCCTCTGGGTCAATGGCCCGCCGCTCTGGCAAAACCACCAGGTGGCACCAGCCGCCGGCGACCACAAATACCGACGCGGTCATCTCACCGTCTTTTCAGGTGGCGCAACGGCGACCGGTGCGGCGCGGCTGTCGGCCACGGCAGGTTTGAAAGCCGGGGCAGGGCTCGTCACCATCGCGTCGCCGAAGAATGCACTGTCTATCAATGCCGCCCACCTGACGGCAGTCATGCTGCATGAGATCAATGACACGCCCGATCTTGAACGCTACCTGGAGGACACGCGCCGCGCGACATTCGTGCTAGGCCCCGGTTTTGGCAATCTCTCCCTTGCCCGCGCCTATGCGCTGGCCCTTGGTTCTGCGGGTCGCGCGTTGGTTCTCGACGCCGATGGCATCACCGCATTTCGCAACGACGCCCGATCCCTGCACAATGCGTTTGCTCAAAATGGGCCGCGTCTTGTCGTCACCCCGCATGAGGGGGAGTTTGCCCGGCTATTTCCCGAGGTTTCCGCAATGCCTGCCGGCAAGGTCGAGAAAGCCCGAGCGGCCGCCAGCGAACTGGGCGGGATCGTCGTCTACAAGGGCGCCGACACGGTGATCGCCGCTCCGGACGGCCGTGCCGCGATCAACGAAACTGCGCCGCCGCAACTGGCAACGGCCGGGTCCGGCGACGTGTTGGCCGGCATCATCGCTGCACTGATCGGGCAGGGCCTGCCGGTTTTCGAGGCGGCTTGCGCCAGCGTGTATCTGCATGGCGAGGCGGCGTCTCGAGCCGGGTCAGGGATGACTGCGGAAGATCTGGCCGCCGCTGTTGGCCCCCTAGAGTAGTCGGCTGCCACGCAGCAGGCCTTCGCCTTCCAGCAGCGGGTAGCCGATCGATATGAACAGCGAATTGATCTCTTTCAAGTCCCGCATCGTGTCGATATGCAGCGAACTGGATTCGAAACTCGCCGCATTGCCCTGACGCAGGCGCTGCAGATGTTGCTCCTCGCTGGCCTTGACCAGTTGCCGAACGACCTCCTTGCGTGCCACGAGCTGGCGGGCATATTCGACATTGCGGTTGACCAGCAGGTTGAACGCCAGATGGGCGTTCTGCACCACTTCGTGATGCATGGCACACAACTCAGCCCAGCCTTCGGCCGAAAATGCCGCGTTGCGCTCGTGTTTCTTGCGTGCCCGGGTCAGCATGTTCTGCGAAATGATGTCGGCCGCCTGCTCGATCTTGATCGTCGCGCCAAGCAGGTTCTGACATTGCTCGGCCGAATGTTCGTCCAATGCCGTTTGCGATATGCGCGCCAGATAGAACTTGATGTCGCGGTGGATCGTGTCGATCCGGTCGTCGAGCGCCTCGATCCGCTGGGTCTTTTTTGCATCCCAATTCTCGTAGAGCTCGAAAATGCTGTTCAGCATGATCTCCGTCTTGTCGCAGACGGTCAGCACTTCACGCGTGGCATTGCTGATCGCCTGCTGCGGATGCACAAGGTCGGCAGAGTTCAGCGCGGACAGTCGGTCGTCATTGGCTGGTTGCCCTGCAGTTGGTGCCAGAAACCGTTCCAGCAGCCGGGCCACGACCGCGGCAAAGGGCAGTCCGAGCACGAGAACCGCGCCATTCATCGCCAGATGCGCCATGACGACGGCATCACCCGGCTGGCTGGCCAGCATTTCAGGGCTGATCTGGAAGATGAACTGCAGCGCCAGCGCCATCAGCGTCATCAGGCCGCGAATGACCACATTGCCGAGCGGCACGACGCGGGCACCGGCCTCTGCGTTCTTGGTCAGCAGCGCTGCAATCACGGCTGCGCCAAAATTGATCCCCAGCACCAGCGGGATGATCAAGGCGTCCGGCAGCAGATGTTTGTCGGCCAGCGATGCGACAAGCAGCACCGCCGCAACGCTCGAATGGAATGACCATGCGAGCAATGCGGCGAGCAGGAAGGCGCTGATCCAGTCGCTTGCCAGATAATTGAACAGAACGGGCAGGATCTGGCTGCTGCGCAGCGGATCCGACGCCTGGCCGATCAGTTTCAGCGACAGCAGCAAGAGGCCAAGCCCGAACAGGATCCGGCCGAGCTGGCGCCAGTGTCGCTCTTCCGAGGCGCGAAAGGCGATCGTGCCGAGCAGCAACAAAATCGGGACCAACAGCGACAGGTCATAGCGCAGGATGCGCACGACAAAGGCCGAACCGAAATCGGCACCCAGCAAGGTCGCAATGCCGATTGCCGACGTCACATAGCCTGCTGCGGTGAACGAGGCGATGATCAGGGCGACGGCGGTTGCACTCTGCAACGCCACCGCAAACAGGAAGCCGGCAAAGGCTGCCGAAAACCGGTTGCCGACCGCCAGCCGCAGCTTGTCCTTCAATACGCCGCCATAGGCCCGCTCGATGCCGGTCCGCACCATGCGCGTCGCCCAGAGCAGGAGCGCGACCGCGCCCGCCAGATTGATGAAGACTGCTATGCCTGACATGCAAACGCCCCGTGACCGGATCGGAATCATGAGGCGCGGTCCGCATATCCCCATGGCCATACACTGTCGACCATTTCCTGAAGGATGACGGCGACTCTGCGACCGAGCCTAGTCCAGATTCACCAATGTCACAATTTGCATATGAATACGGGCATTGTGTATCTACGCGACCAATGATTGCATCTTGCGCGCCGCATTGGGCGCATTGACCTTGCCGCCGGTGATGAAGAAGGCAAAGACCTCGCGTGGCTCCGCCTTGATCTTGCGCTCGGGTGCAATTTTCGGCAGGTCATTCGGCATGCCGCCGGCCGCATAGATCTTCAATCGCTCAGCCCAGGCATCAAGCTCTTCCGGTGGGTAGCAGGTCGCAATGTCATCACTGCCTTTCTGCAGGCGCGCATAGACGAAACCCGCCGTGGGATCGGCAAACATCGGATAATCTTGGTGGTCGGCGCAAACGGCCGCAACATCGTATTTGCCCAGCAATTCGAGGAACTCCGGCACCTGGAACGACGCATGCCGTGGCTCCACAACATGGCGCAGCGGCAATCCGTCCAAGGTCTTCGGCAGCAATGTCAGGAACGCTTCGAAATCCTCCGGCTCGAATTTCTTCGTGCCCATGAACTGCCAGAGGATCGGCCCGAGATGGGGCCCAAGCTCTGCAATACCTTGGTTGAGAAACTTGCCCACCGATTCACCGGCCTCGGCCAATACCTTGCGATTGGTGCAGAACCGGCTCGCCTTCAGCGAGAAGACGAAATTCTCCGGCACCTCCGATGCCCACTTGGCAAATGTCGCCGGCTTCTGGCTGGAATAATAGGTCCCGTTCACCTCGATCGCCGTCAGTTCGCGGCTGGCAAATTCCAGCTGCTTCTTTTTGGCAAGTTTTTCGGGATAGAACGTGCCCTCCCAGGGCTCGAACGTCCAGCCGCCGATTCCGGTGCGGATAGTGCCGGTTTTGGTCATGACTGAAATCCATCCTGCTCATTGTCACCAAAGCCTGCCGCAGGTCTTGAATCAGCGTGGTAAGGCACCAGCCGATAGACCTTCGCATCCTGTTCTGCCAGTTTGAAGTCGCCCGCGCGAAGAGCGGTCCGAACCCTGTCCAGCTTTTGAATGTCCTCAGGAGTGACCGTGAGGCCCCATTCGCCGCCATCGTCATGAAGGGCGATCAAGACCTCGGCGGCGTATTGCCCCTCTCGAATGAGTTGTGACGCTTGCATGCTCATCAAGGTCTCCTCTTGGTAAAATCAAAGTTCCAACGTTCGGCATCCGGCACATAGGCCGTTACAAGTACGGCAGGCTGCTCTGCGCCCGCCGGAACGCCCCAGAGCAGGTGGATCGGCTGTCCATTCTCGTCCTTCTGCAGAACGAGCACGCAGGGGCCTTTGTGATAGCCAGGATACTCCTCCACCAATGCGCAGGATGTAATGCCGGATATCAGAGGCCCAATCAGCAGGCCGTCATTTTCCAACTCCCTCAAGGCGTGAACCGAAACCCTGAAATTGCCTTCAGCGATCAGTGCACGGACCTTTGCGAGAATCCTGCTCACTCCGCCGCCTGCACCTTTTTCATCGGCCGCCGCTCCAGCAATTCCTTCAGGAACTGTCCGGTATAGGACTTGTCGACCTTCACCACTTCTTCCGGCGTGCCTTGGGCAACGATTTCACCGCCGCCGTCACCACCTTCCGGGCCGAAGTCGATGATATAGTCGGCCGTCTTGATCACCTCGAGATTGTGCTCGATGACCACGACGGAATTGCCCTGGTTGACCAGTTCCTGCAGCATTTCCAGAAGTTTGGCGACATCGTGGAAATGCAGGCCGGTGGTCGGCTCGTCGAGGATGTAAAGCGTGCGCCCGGTCGATTTCTTCGACAGTTCCTTGGCCAGCTTGACGCGCTGCGCCTCGCCGCCCGACAGTGTGTTGGCCTGCTGGCCGACCTTGATATAACCCAGCCCAACATCGAACAGTGCCTGCAGCTTGTCGCGCACCGCCGGCACCGCCTGGAAGAACTCGACGCCTTCCTCGACCGTCATGTCGAGCACGTCGGCAATCGACTTGGTCTTGAAATGCACGTCGAGCGTTTCGCGATTGTAGCGCTTGCCGTGGCAGACGTCGCAGGTGACATAGACGTCCGGCAGGAAGTGCATCTCGATCTTGATCACGCCGTCGCCCTGGCAGGCCTCGCAGCGGCCGCCCTTGACGTTGAACGAGAAACGGCCCGGCTGATAGCCGCGCGCCTTGGCTTCGGGCAAACCGGCAAACCAGTCGCGGATCGGCGTGAACGCGCCGGTATAGGTCGCAGGGTTCGAACGCGGCGTACGCCCGATCGGCGATTGGTCGATGTCGATCACCTTGTCGATGAATTCGAAGCCGTCGATCCGCTCGTGTTCTGCCGGATTCTCGCGCGCCCCCATGACGCGACGGGCCGCCGCCTTGTACAGCGTCTCGATCAGGAAGGTCGATTTACCGCCGCCCGACACACCGGTGACGGCGGTAAAGACGCCGAGCGGGATCGCAGCCGTCACGTTTTTCAGGTTGTTGCCCTTGGCGCCGACCACCTTGATCTGCTGGCCCTTCTTCGGCTTGCGCCGCTGTTCGGGCACCTTCACCCCGAGCTCGCCGGTCAGGTATTTGCCGGTCAGCGATTTGGGGCTCGCCATGATATCCTTCGGCGAACCCTTCGCGATCACCTGGCCGCCGTGAATGCCGGCAGCCGGTCCGATATCGACGACATAATCGGCGGTCAGGATCGCATCCTCGTCATGCTCGACCACGATCACCGTATTACCGATATCGCGCAGATGTTTCAGCGTCTCGAGCAGACGTGCATTGTCGCGCTGGTGCAGCCCGATCGACGGCTCGTCGAGCACGTAAAGCACGCCGGTCAGGCCGGACCCGATCTGCGAGGCCAGACGAATGCGCTGGCTTTCGCCACCCGACAATGTGCCGGAATTGCGCGACAGGCTCAAATAGTCGAGACCGACATCGTTGAGGAAGCGCAGCCGTTCGCGGATCTCTTTCAGGATGCGAACCGCGATCTCATTCTGCTTGTCGGTCAGCTTGCCCGGCAGAACTTCGAACCAGGCGCCGGCATTGCGGATCGCCATGTCGGTGACCTGGCCAATATGCAACCCGTTGATCTTGACCGCCAGCGCCTCCGGCTTCAACCGGAAGCCTTTGCATGCCGGGCAGGGGGCTGCCGACATGTAACGCTCGATCTCTTCGCGCGCCCAGGCGCTGTCGGTTTCCTTCCAGCGCCGCTCGAGATTGGGCACGATGCCTTCGAATGTCTTGGTCGTGGTGTAGGAGCGGGCGCCGTCGGCATAGTGGAAATCGATCTTGTCCTCGGTGCCGTGCAGGATCGCTTTCTGCGCCGCTTCCGGCAGGTCGGCCCATTTGGCGGTCAGCTTGAAACCGAAGGCCTTGCCCAGCGCTTCCAGCGTCTGGTTGTAATAGGGCGAGGCGGATTTGGCCCAGGGCGCGATCGCGCCGTCGTTCAGCTTGCGCTGCGTCTCGGGAATGATCAGCGCTTCATCGATCTTCTGCTGGCTGCCCAGGCCGTCACAGGTCGGGCAGGCGCCGAACGGGTTGTTGAACGAGAACAGCCGCGGTTCGATTTCCGGAATGGTGAAGCCGGAAACCGGGCAGGCGAACTTTTCCGAAAACAGCACCCGTTCATGGGTTTCGTTCAGCGACTTGTTCGCCGAGCCGCCCGCAGACGTCTCTCCCGGCGGCAGCGGCTTATCGGCAAATTCGGCAACCGCCAGGCCATCGGCAAGCCTGAGGCAGGTCTCCAGACTGTCGGCCAGACGGCTGGCAATATCCGGCCGCACGACGACGCGGTCGACCACCACATCAATGTCGTGTTTGTATTTCTTGTCGAGCGTCGGTGCGTCGGCGATTTCGTAAAACTGACCATCGATCTTGACGCGCTGGAAGCCCTTCTTCATCAGTTCGGCGAGTTCCTTCTTATACTCGCCCTTTCGTCCGCGGATCATCGGCGCCAGGATGAACAGACGCGTGCCTTCCTCATAGGCCAGCACCCGGTCGACCATCTGGCTGACCGTCTGGCTTTCGATCGGCAGGCCCGTCGCCGGCGAATAGGGCACGCCGACGCGGGCAAACAGCAGGCGCATATAGTCGTAGATCTCGGTGACCGTGCCGACCGTCGAGCGCGGATTGCGCGAGGTCGTCTTCTGCTCGATCGAGATCGCCGGGGAAAGACCCTCGATCTGGTCGACATCCGGTTTCTGCATCATCTCGAGGAACTGCCGGGCATAGGCGGACAGGCTCTCGACATAACGCCGTTGCCCTTCCGCATAGATCGTGTCGAAGGCGAGCGACGACTTGCCGGAGCCCGACAGACCGGTCATCACGATCAGGCTGTTACGCGGCAGGTCGAGGTCAATGCCCTTGAGATTGTGCTCGCGGGCGCCGCGGATGGAGATGGTCTTCAGTTCGGACATGGCAAATGGCTCGGATCGGACAGTGGACAGGAGATCCCGGGAGGAGGACTGTCCTTATGTAGTCTAACAACGGCGCGTGTCGAGCACTTGCCGTCATTGCGGGATGACAATTCGATTCTGTTGACAGCATCCTAGCGAAAGAATAGAACAAATAAAGAACATTTTTTCTTTGTGGATGACGGATTGTCCACGCCCCATCGTTCCCCTGGAATGGGATAAGGTGGGAACCAATTGGATTTTGAACGCCGCGGCGGCGCGGCAGTAAGGTGAGTGTCATGGCTGGTAGCGTCAACAAGGTCATCCTGATCGGCAATCTCGGTGCCGACCCTGAAATCCGCCGGACCCAGGACGGACGGCCGATTGCCAACCTGCGGATTGCCACATCGGAAACCTGGCGCGACAAGAACAGCGGCGAGCGCAAGGAAAAGACCGAATGGCACACGGTCGTCATCTTCAACGAGGGCCTGTGCAAGGTTGCCGAGCAGTATCTGAAGAAGGGGTCGACGGTTTACATCGAGGGCGCTTTGCAGACCCGCAAATGGCAGGACCAGAGCGGCCAGGACCGTTATTCGACCGAGGTTGTCTTGCAGGGCTTCAACTCGACTCTGACCATGATCGGCGGTCGCGGCGACAACGCCGGCGGTGGTGCATCGCGCGGCGGCGATTTTGGTGGTTCAGGCGGCGGTTATGACGATTACGGTTCGGCCCCGGCGCCTTCCGCACCGCGTGGCGGCGGCTCGGCCGGTCGTGGTTCCAGTGCCCCGTCGGGCGGCTTTTCGCGCGACCTGGATGACGACATCCCGTTCTAGGAGAGAGTGGTCAGCTTTTTGTAAAATAAACAGCTGATCTGTTTGAATACGCTACGTGAATAAAAGTTGCACCTTCTCGTATCGGTTGGCCTGTCTTTCGTCAGGTGGGTAGTTACCGTTTTGCAAACTTAGAAGGTCGGCTTCTGCTGTTCCTGCCGGTTGACTAACAGGAAATTCACGGATAGACGGGTTGGCTGATATGTATGCCGGCCGCATACCGTTCAATGATGTTTGATGGTTACTCAGCATAGCTGGATATTGAGCATCATTAAACGGTATGCGGCCAGCGTACCTATCGATGAAGAACGAAAATCCACTCATTGTTCGTTGGTCCCGCTTCTCTAACGGCGAGCGGATGCCCTTCCTTGTCAGGGCTTCTAGCGGCGTACCTATCGACGCTCCGAGTTTCTGGATTACTGCCCACCGACGGGCGGTTGGAACGCAACCCAACACACTTTTCAATGAACTCCGCTCCCTTATGGTATTTTACCTTTGGGCGACTCTGCGTGGAATCGATATTGAAGAGCGCCTGCAGCGGGGAACGTTCTTCGACCTCTCCGAAATCATCGACCTTGTGAATATATGCGGCTGGAAGCTTGATGATCTTATGTCCGCGCTCGAGCGACGGTCGTCAAACGTTACTACGTTGTCCGGCCTCATACCGAAGAGCGGCGTACAATCTGGCGAGAAGCGCAACCGCCTGAGTGTTATCCGTTCATTCCTCGAATTCACCAGTTCCGACCACCTTTCGCGGCTGCAAGCATGGCCGGATGAGTGGGCGCTCTACCGAGCTATGCGGGACCAGTGCCTGAAACATTTCGCACCCCTTATCAAGGGCCTGCGTGCACCAAACCGCGACGACGTTGGCGAGCGGGAAGGACTTGATCGGGATGTGCTGGTGCGGCTCCGTGCGGTTATCGATCCCGATCACCCGGATAACCCCTTCGAGCCACAAGTTCGCTTTCGAAATTTTTTGATAATTCGGTTGTTTATCGAACTAGGCATCCGGCGCGGCGAGCTTCTGGGTGTAATGCTCAACGACTGCGATGTGACCGGTCCGAGAGGTTACATTACCATCCACCGTCGTCCAGACAATGTCCACGATACGCGATTGGGCTCAGGTGTGGCGACGAAGACTGCGGCACGTAAGCTAGAGTTAAGCCCACGCACGACGCAGCTTGTTTACGAGTGGATCGCTTATCACCGTAGGAAGCTACCACAGGCGGCCAAGGGGAAAGCGCAATTTCTCATCCTTAGTATTCCGACAGGTAGACCGATGTCGCCGTCGAACATCAACAAGATGTTCGAGGCTCTTCGGAAGCGCGTTCCCGGTCTGCCGGACGACGTCTCCCCTCATATCCTCCGGCACTCATGGAACGACACGTTCTCCGAGCACATGGACAGCCATGGCGTATCCCAAGAGGACGAGGTGAAATGGCGTACCAAGATCATGGGCTGGCGAAATGAGAAATCGGCGCGCTCCTACCTTCGTCGAACCGTTGCACGCAGGTCCAACGAGGTCCTCCGCGTCATGCATGACGATCTCGACATCCGCTTCGCAGAAGAAAGGAAAGACCAGTGATCCCGCGTCAGAAAATTAGCTCGTCCGATCTCCAGCCGCCACTTCCGCCAGTCGCGATGACAATCGAGGGAGTGGAATTCGACCCACGAGAAGACGATTGGGAGGTCGCAGGTCTCGGGGGACGAGTGAAGTTAAGGTTCGGCGTTTTCGGCAGTTTTTCAGAACGTGTCGTCCACCGTTTAAAGTGGGCGTTTGTGCTGGCCTTGCAGAACAAGTCGTACTCACATGCGATCAGCCAATACTACCGCTTTCGGTCTTTTTACAAAATAGTCTTAGAAAATCCCGACACAGTCCACCACCGAATTGAATTAGCTCATGTTTTGATTTTTCAAGGCCACTTAACGTTTAAAACAGAATGGTATCTAGGCGTCGTTCGGATTTTGTTGACTGAACCGCTCCGGGTTTGCCGGAGGCCATTTGCTTAAGTTATGCGGCCATGGCTGGTTCGTCCAGCATGGCGTAGTACCGCTCTTCGGCTTCGGCTGGCGGTATGTTTCCGATGGGCTCCAGGAG